>Ga0172379_10001357_pt1 | contig 49379 bp, 54 predicted proteins | sample GrowelOW334metaG_FD_119756 | JGI IMG/M metagenome (GOLD analysis project Ga0172379, IMG submission 119756) | Groundwater microbial communities from an aquifer near a municipal landfill in Southern Ontario, Canada - Groundwater well OW334 metaG | ecosystem: Environmental > Aquatic > Deep... | reverse complement strand
TTTTTTCTTGAAGGATATTAAAATAATGATAAACAAAAAAAATCATTTTTTTTTTTTGTGTCTTAGAGGAAAAAGGGGGGGGGGGGGGGGGGGGTAGAATAAATAATATGTCTCGTATTCAACTTGTTCATAATTATGACTATATCATTTGGTTAGACAATCTGCTCTCTGCTTGGGAAGAGTTTGTAGTTGGTAAAAAATCTCGCAAAGATGTGCAGGAGTTTGAGAGAAATCTGATGACGAATATAATTTCTCTTCACCAAGACCTAGTGAATAAAACTTACAAACATTCTGAATATGAAGCATTTAAGATTTCAGACCCGAAGCCAAGAGATATACACAAGGCAAAGGTTAGGGACCGATTATTGCATCACGCTATTTACCGAGTGCTCTATCCATTTTTTGATAGGACATTTATTGCTGACTCCTATTCTTGCAGAGTAAACAAAGGAACACACAAAGCGATAAATAGATTTAGAAAGTTTGCTTTCCAAGCATCAAAAAATCACACGAGAACAGTTTGGGTTTTGAAAGGAGACATACGAAAGTTTTTTGCTTCAATTGATCAAGAGGTATTACTAAAAATTGTAAAAGATTATATACCAGATGCCGACATCGTTGCTTTGCTCACCGAAATTGTCGGTAGTTTCTATTCTACTGAAAAAGGTAAAGGTCTTCCTCTTGGCAATCTTACTTCACAGCTCCTCATAAACATTTATATGAACAAGTTTGACCAGTTTATGAAGCACAAGATTAAGGCAAAATACTATATTCGCTATGCCGATGATTTCGTAATTTTATCGGACAATAAGCAGTCGCTCGTAGATATGTTGCCGAAGATAAAAGATTTTCTTGAAAACGAACTCAATCTGCATTTGCATCCGAAGAAAGTATCTATAAGCACTGTTTCATCGGGTGTTGATTTCTTGGGTTGGGTTTTATTCCCTGACCATAGAGTAGTTAGAACTATTACAAAGCAAAGGATGTTTCGGGGTATAAAAAGGCGAAATAGTAAACCAGAAACGATACAGTCCTATCTTGGGCTAGTAAGTCACGGCAATGCCAAGAAGCTCAAAAGTGAGATTGAAAGTTATGCAGTTTCTAGTGCTTCTAGCTTTTTACCCAAAACTGGTATATAAATATAACCATTATGATGTCGTATAGCAGTTCCCACTTCGTCCACTAGTCCGCGCAAAGTTTGACAACAGCCCATATTATGTATTATAATATGGGCTGTTGCAGTTCATCAAAATAAACTACTTTTTGAAAGGGAGGGAACAAGTATGACTGAACGACATTTTTTATTGGATCCTGAATTAACATTCGGGGAGGGTACTGTTGTGTCAGAGCCAATTGTGTCTGAGTCAAAGCCAGATTTTTTAGTAAAGGTGGAGCGTCAAACAAAACCAGTGTATCCGCTTATTGTAAAAAGTGTATTACATCCAGAACTCGAGCTTCGTGGTCCGGAAGAGTTTATTGTTTCTTCTTTACGGAAGTGTTTTTACGCAGACGAAAAAACGGTGAACCATGAAGTGATTTACAGGCGCCTTGTTTTTGGGAAGATACTTCCATTTTGCTTAAACCTCCAGGATGGCTATGCCATCCAGGCTAAAGGCATTACTGTGTTTTGTAATGTCTTTGGAAGCAAGGCCGTTTTTCTTTGGGCCTCAACAGGAAGAGACCAAGACGGGGAAAAAATTGTTCCTTTTGCTTTCGGGGCAAACGGAACAGTAAACCAGGTGGTGATTGGCTGGGCGAAAATGAACCAGAATTGGAATGGTGGTCAATGCATAACACCCCTGCACTGCGAGCAGTAGTTTTTATCTGTAAACGTTCTAGAGAGTAACGTATCTGACTCTTATGCCTCGGGCTCTATTGCTCGAGGCATTGCTATTTTATAGTGGAACTTTTGAATAAACCGAAGATGGCTTTGGCGGAACAATATCCGCCGACGAAGGCCAGGACATGCACTACTCCGAAAGCAACCCCGGTGCCCAAAAGCCCCATGCCCAGGAACGTCAGTCCGCGCAGAGGAATGCCAAACGGATAATAATTTAAAATTGCCGGAAGAATATTGTAATAAATTCCCCACAGCGAGGCCACGATAACTCCAGCTATCGCTACTTTCGTAAATTCTTTTTGACTCGTATCAACTAAAGAAAAGAATAATATTGAAAATACAAAATAAAGAGTCGCTTTGGCCATAAAGTAGGGCAACGTTTCCATCGGGTTTGAAAACAACAAGTGAGAAAAATAATCAATAATGTAAACGCCCACTACTACTATTATTAACGAACTTAATACAATCTCTAAATAGTTCTTTTTCATATATTTATTAATGAGATATTAATTATTAATAATGTACTATATATAGTATAATAACATTATTATTAACTTACTATTAATTTTATGAAAAATATGATTCTAATCGTGGTAATAGTGTTTGTCGTTGGTTTTGGAATTTATTATTACGTATCAAATAATAATTATAATAATATTGCTCCAGCAAATAATTCTCAAACTACGCCTCCGGTGTCAAACAACACTCCTGCTTCTAATCCCACGTCTACCGTGGTTACGGTAAGCATAAAAAACTTCTCCTTTAACCCTTCAACTCTCACTATCAAAAAGGGGACCACCGTCACCTGGGTCAACGATGATGTGGTGGCGCATACGGTCACTTCTGATTCCGGCAATCTTCTGGCTTCCTCGCCAATCCCTCCCGGGCAATCGTTTAGTTTTACTTTTGTTGGTTCGGGTACCGACAATTACCACTGCAGTATTCACACTACGATGCACGGGAGTGTGATTGTTGAATAGGCGATATAATTTTTGCAAATTTAACAAAAATACACTAATATACTCAAGTATGTTGTTTTTGCCGTTGTAGCTCAGTTGGTAGAGCACGTCATTGGTAATGACGAGGTCATCGGTTCAATCCCGATCAACGGCTCTAGGAGTTTCCCTGAGTATCAGCCATCCTAGCTCAGTTGGTAGAGCACGTCTTTCGTAAAGACGGGGTCCCGAGTTCGATCCTCGGGGATGGCTCATGGAAAAAGGCGCGGACAATATCGAGGAGCAAATAAGAAATCTGGAAGAGCAGATGAGTGCTCTGGACTTTTGGAGTGATAAAAACAAGGCGCAGGCGACCTTGAGGGAATTAGCAGAACTAAAAGAAAAAAAAGAGGGCAGAGGCAAATACGACAAAGGCAATGCCGTAGTCACCATAATCTCTGGAGCTGGCGGGGACGACGCGGAAGATTTTTCGGCGATGCTTTTAGCTATGTACATGAAGTATGCCGACAGGTGTGGCTGGAACATTTTCTTTATTCACGAGCACAAAAATGAACATGGCGGATATAGGAATGTTTCTTTTGAGGTGCAGGGGAAAAATGCTTACGGAATTTTAAAAAACGAAAGCGGGGTGCATCGGCTGGTGCGGATCTCGCCCTTTGATGCAAAAAAATTACGGCACACTTCTTTTTCCATGGTGGAAGTTTTACCAAAATTTTCCAAGCTTGAGGAACGCGACATCTCCTTGTCGCCAGCGGATTTGAAGATAGAGTACTCGCGCTCGGGCGGGCCCGGGGGGCAGAATGTAAACAAAAGGGAAACAGCCGTCAGGCTGGTGCACATCCCGACGGGGATAGCGGTGCATGCCACCAACGAGCGTTCTCAGGAGCAAAATCGGGAGCGAGCGATGTCTATCCTCTTGGCGAAAATTTTTAAAAAAGCGGAGGCGGACAAAAAAAGCATAGAAGAAAGCTTAAAATTGACCAAAAATACCGAGATAGAATGGGGGAACCAGATCCGTTCGTATGTGTTGCACCCATATAAAATGGTCAAAGACCACCGCACCGGGGCGGAAACGTCCAACGTGGACGCAGTCCTAAACGGTGAGCTGGATCTTTTCATTGAGGCAGAGAAGGATTTGTGATAGGATAAAGAAGTGATTTATTTCAATAATGTTTCCAAAATATATAAGGACGCGACGGCCTTGGATGACGTTACTTTTACTATTGAGACCGGAGAATTTGTGTCGGTGGTGGGGCATTCTGGGGCTGGGAAAACCACTTTAACAAAAATGATTTTAGCCGAGGAGATGCCTTCTTCGGGGGCGGTGTTTTTTGAATCAGTAGATGTCAGTAAAGTAAAAAACAAAGATCTGACCAAGCTTCGGCGCCGTATCGGGATAGTGTTTCAAGACTACAAATTGCTTTCAAATAAAACTGCTTACGAAAATATCGCTTTTGCTATGGAAGCTGTCGGCAAGACAGAAGAGGAGATAGCCAGCGACGTTCCGCATGTTTTAGAGCTTGTTGACTTGAGCCACAGGCTTAGCCATTTTCCAGACCAGATGTCCGGCGGGGAGCAACAGCGCCTAGCCATAGCGCGGGCGATCATCAACCAGCCCGAGCTCATTATCGCCGACGAGCCGACGGGGAATCTGGACCCGATCAATACGCATGAGATAGTGCAGATTTTGAAAAAAATAAACGACCTGGGAACGACGGTAATTTTAACCACGCACAATCGGGGGATTATTGAATCTGTCGGCAAAAGGGTAATTACTATGGAAAACGGGAAAATTATTAGAGATACTAAGCATAAATAAACCATAAGTCTGACCTGTGGTACAATAGCAAAATGGCATTAGTCGCATTAAAAAGAATTATAAAGGGTGGATTTTTAAACTTTAAAAGGAGCGGGCTTGTTTCTTGGGCGGCTGTCCTGGTGGTGACGGTCACCCTTTCTGTTGTTGCCTCCATTATTTTTCTACAGGCAATTTTGCATTTTTCTCTTAATCAAATCAAAGACAAAGTGGATGTCACAATTTATTTTACTACCAGCGCGCCCGAGAACAAGATCCTAGACCTGAAGTCTTCTTTGGAAAAGTTGCCGGAGGTAGCCAGTGTCTCCTACACCAGCGCAGACGAAGCCTTGAAAATTTTCCGTGCAAGGCATTCCAGTGATTATCCAACGATTCAAGCTCTAGACGAAATAGGTAGCAACCCCCTCGGCGCTTACCTCAATGTTAAAGCCAAAGAAGTTTCTCAATATGAAAGCATTGCTAATTTCTTGCAATCCGACAACGCCTTAGTGGTTGGAGCTGATTCTATAGTAGACAAGGTGAATTATCATCAAAACAAATTAGTAATAGACCGATTGAATTCATTAATCTCCGGTGCGCAGAAGCTCGGTTTTCTGGTGACTTTACTTTTTGTGATCATTTCTATTATCATTACTTTCAACACCATTCGCCTGACTATCTTTATTTCCAAAGAGGAGATAGGGGTGATGCGCTTAGTGGGCGCTTCCAAGATGCATGTCCGCGGGCCGTTTTTGATCGAAGGCGCGATTTATGGCGTGGTGGCAACATTGTTTACTTTAGTTATTTTTTGGCCGGCGACGGCTTGGCTCGGACGCAATATGACTGACTTTCTTGGGATCAACCTTTATGATTATTTTATTTCAAACTTCATTATAATTTTTGCCATACTTTTATTATCAGGTGTTGGGTTGGGTATCATTTCTAGCTTCCTAGCGGTTAGAAAATATTTAAGGAAATAAACAACATGTCAGAAAAAAGACCAAAATATGTTTTTGTGGTGGGGGGTGTTATGTCATCTGTGGGCAAGGGGATTGCGGCGTCTTCAATCGGTAAAATATTACAGTCTCGCGGTTATAGGGTAGCTAACATGAAAGCAGACATGTATGTCAACATAGACGCGGGCACTATCCGTCCGGCCGAGCATGGAGAGGTTTTCGTCGGCGAAGACGGCATAGAGGCGGATCAAGACCTCGGCAATTATGAACGCTTTACAAACCAAACTAGTCTGCGTGAAAATTACATCACCACTGGGCAAGTCTATGCCGAAGTTATTAAACGAGAACGAAATCTTGAATACGAGGGGGAAGACGTCGAGGTTTATCCGGACATCCCCAAAGAAATAATCCGACGCATTGAAGCTTGTCAGAAAAAGAATCAATCTGAAATCACGATCATAGAATACGGAGGTACTGTCGGGGAAGGACAGCTCCTAACCTTTTTGGAAGCGACCAGAATGATGAAATCCAGGAACCCTGCCGATGTGCGAGTAGTGCTCATCAGCTATTTGCCGACTCCATCTCTGCTTGGAGAGCAAAAGTCGAAGCCTACCCAGCACGCTATCACTGACCTCTATTCAGTTGGACTAAGGCCGGATTTTGTAATTTGCCGAGCGGACCAGCCAGCTACGCCGGACATCAAGCGAACCATCAGCAACGTATGTAGTTTGCCAGTGGAGAGGATAATCTCCGCGCCAGATGTTTATTCTATTTACGATGTGCCAGTTAATTTTGAAAAGGAAAACTTCGGCAACATTTTACTTAAAACTTTGGGTTTGACCGTTCGCCACAAGGACTTGGCTGACTGGACAGCCCTGGCTAACAAGATCAAAAAAATAAACAAAGAGGTTACCATAGGCATTGTCGGAAAATATTTTAATTTTAAATCATGCAAGGATACTTATATTTCCGTGATTGAGTCTATCAATCATGCCACTTGGGCGCAGAATTTCAAACCTAAAATTATTTGGCTGGATTCTGAAAAATATGAAAAAGATAAATCCAAATTAAGCGAGCTGGACGAGCTCCACGGCATTATCGTTCCCGGAGGCTTTGGCAATAGGGGCATAGAGGGGATGATCCTGGCGGCGGACTACGCGCGCCGAAAGAAAATCCCATACTTCGGCCTTTGCCTCGGAATGCAGATTATGACTTTGGCTTTTTCTAGAAATGTTTTAAATTTAAAAGAAGCAAATTCCACGGAATTTGACCCAGATACCGTAGATCCGGTCATTGCCACGATGCAGGACCAAATTGAAAAAATTAAAAATAAAAATTACGGAGCCACCATGCGCCTCGGCGCCTACCCGGCAAAGCTAAAAGATGGAAGTATCGCTCGCGGAAGCTATAAGCAAAAAGAAATCTCTGAGCGTCATCGCCACCGATACGAGGTAAACCCAAAGTACATTGAGCGGTTGGAAAAAGCTGGGCTAGTTTTCTCTGGCAGATCTCCCGACGGAGTCTTGATGGAAATAGCCGAGTTGCCCAAAGCTGTGCATCCGTTCTACCTCGGAACTCAGTTTCACCCAGAATTCAAATCTCGTCCGCTTAGCCCGCATCCGCTTTTTACCGCTTTTATTAAGGCTTGTATTAAATAATTAGAAATAATCGAGGACTCCCCTCGATTAAATATTATACTATTATAATATGTCCGAAGATGAACTGGTAGACATTATTGATAATACTGGAAACTTCCTTGAAGTCGTTTCTAAGAAAGAGGCGCATAAAAGGGGCTTTTACACAAAACCGTCATAAGTGAAGTAATTGATTCAAAAGGACAGTGGCTAATGGTAAAACAATCAAAAGATCGACAAGATGCTGGTCAATATGTGTCTCCAGTTGGCGGGCATGTTACTAGTGGAGAAATGGACATTGAAGCACTCAAAAGAGAAGCGAATGAGGAACTTGGGCTAACTGGAGACTATAGGATTGAATTAATTGGAAAGAAAATATTTAATCGTTTTATAATCGGCCGACACGAAAATCATCTTTTTGTCGTGTATAAAATATATTCAGATCAAAAACCAATAATAAATGAAGAGTCTGAAAGTTATAAATATTTTACTGAAGGAGAAATTAAAAAGGAGTTAAAAGAAAATCCTAAAATATTCGGCGAAGCTTTTCATTTCGTCGTTAAGGCATTTTTTCCTAATTTATTATCTGATTAAATAATCGAGGGGAGTCCTCGATTAAACGCTTAGATTTACTTAGTATTCTTATTACTGTGTAAGATTTTCTCATGTGTTTCTAAATTCAGTTCCATATTTTTTATGTATTCTGGAATTAAAGCAAAATCAATTATTGCTTTTTCTGGCCTATTGCTGTTCAGGAAATCTTGATAACTTGAAAATTGATAATGAACAATAAATTTTTCTGCTTCTTTTTTATTCTTTATTCCATCTTCTTTCCAATTTTTATTAATTATCGAAAGTGGATTTAGGTGAACATAAGAAAATATGTATAAATATTGTGACTCATTATCAATATGTTCTGATCTAAAAGGTCTCGTAAATAGTGGACCACTACGATTATATTTTTTATTAAAGTACATTGAGTATGCAGTTAAAAGTTTCCCCATAAATTTACTAATTCCACCCTCAGTATGTTCATAAAGTATTAAATGAAAATGGTTTGGCAATAGACAATAACCCAAAATAGATACAAGGGTTTTTTCTCTTTCTTTTGTAAAAATATCTGTTAAATTCTTTGATTTATTTTGTAAAAAATTTCCAATCGTGAATGAATTGTCCTGATTCATAATATACAAAAGGGCAACGAAACGATCGTAGTCCTTTGTATTCATAAATATTTTGCGTTTCTCTACTCCACGAGAGTAGATATGGTAATTTTCGTTTACGGCGAATGGTGTTTCTCTTTGCATAAGTTAATTATATACAAATTAAAAAAATAATCGAGGGGAGTCCTCGATTATTCTATGGATTGCAGGATTTTAAAAATCTGTGGATCTACCGCATAACCAGGATTGATTTCCAAGGTTTTTTTCCAGTTGCTTATGGCTTCGTCGTATCTTTTTTCGTTCCAATATAATAATCCTAAATTGTAATATACGTTGTCATAGTTAGGGTTAATTTCTATTTCTTTTTTATATTCTTCTTCCGCTTCTGCGAGTTTGTTTTGTTGTGCGTAGACAAGGCCCAAATTACTATGCGCCATTGGTTCATTTGGGTTAAGCTCTAAAGCTATTTTGTATTCTTTTTCGGCTTCATCAATGTTTCCATCTAAATATTCTATAGCTCCCAAATTGCGATGGGCGAGAGGATAATGAGGAGAATTTTGCACAGCATTTTGCCAAAAAGATAATTTGTTCGTGAAATTTCTGCTGTGTACAAAGGTGATAATACTAAAAAAGAGAATTAAACTACTAACAGCAATTATAGTACTTTTTTTCTTCAAATTTATATTTTTTACAAAATTTGTTTCTAAGAGGATTATGAAAATACCAATTATCGGCACATAGACTCTATGTTCGATAAAGTCAGCTACCAGAGCGGAATTAGGACGGATGAAAGAAGGCAATAAAAAGGCAAAAAACCAAACAAACCCAAATAAAATAAAATTCCAACGCTTTGTTTTTGTGAGCAGAAGCATTGTCGTTAATAAGATTATTGAGACAAGACCATAAATAAATGTCGTATCTTGCATAATGGGCAAAACACTCAGATTAAATGGGAAAAATATTTTTCCTACAAATTGAATGACAGCCGGAAAGTTAAAATACAATGATTTTAATACCTCGCTCAGGGCCAGAGAAGCAGAGTCTTTCAGAGTGACATATCGGAGAATGGCCCAAAAACTTACTACCCAGATTGACCAAAAGAAAAAATTAAATTTATTTAAAGTTAGCTTTGTTTCTTTGCTTTTTTTTCTATAAATAAAAAATAAGTAAAAAAACAAAACCGGCAAGAGGCAAATACCGGACTCTTTAGTGAAAAGGGCTAAAGTAAAAAATATTAAACTCCAAACAAGGTTGCTTCTTTTTTCTTCTTGTAAATATTTTATGAAAAAGATACAAGTGGAAAGAACAAAAACAGCCAATAGGGAATCATTCCTTCCAGGGATCCAAGCAACTGTTTGGGTTAAAACCGGATGGACCAAGAAAATTATAGAAAATAAAAATGAAAGCTCTTTTTTGTAATCAAGTTTCTTTAGAAAAGTAAACACTAAGCAGGCTGACAAAATATGCAAAACGACATTAGTAAAATGATACATAAAAGGAAAAGTTCCGCCGAGTTGAAAGTCAAACATTAGGGATATTGTTAAAAGCGGTCGATAGTAAAAAGCGGAGTGATTGAAAATAAGAAATACATCTGTCAAAAATGATTTTAAAAAATTAGCCAGATTAGCAAGAAAATACTGATTATCTAAAATTAAATTATTATCATCTAGATAGGAAAAATTAAAGAAAAAATCTTGAAAATAAAGGACTAAACCCAATGCGACAATGATAGCAAAAGGAATCCATCTTTTTAAAAAAATATTATCTATAAATGAAACTTTTTCCATAATTGAAAATTTTCTTTAAAAAAAACTTAATCGCAATGTAGATAGAAAGTGATCCATATTTCAGGCTTCTGGTAAAATTTAAAGAAGATGCTTCTTTGAAATATCGCACAGGTACCGGGATGTCGCCTATGCGGTATCCTTTTTCTATAATCTGAAACAAGACCTGAGTATCAAAAACAAAATCATCGGAGTTGTGCATGAAATCAATTGTCTCCAGCACCTCTCTCTTATAAGCCCGCAATCCGGTATGCCATTCGGATAAATTATACCCGCTTAGCACATTCTCGCAAAAGGTAAGTACTCTGTTGGCAAAATATTTATAAGCGGGCATGCCGCCAGCCAGAGCTTCCCTCCGGGATCGGATCCTAGAGCCCAGCATTACATCACAATATCCTTCGGCGATAAAGCCTGTCAGATACTTTATTACTTTTGGGTCATACTGATAGTCAGGATGGATCATGACGATAATGTCGGCATTTTTTTCCAGAGCAATACGGTAGCAGGTTTTTTGGTTGGCGCCGTAGCCTTTGTTTGTGTCGTGCGAATGCACCGTGAGGCCAAGCTTCCGGGCCAGGGATACTGTTTGGTCATTGCTACCATCGTCTACCAAAATAATTTCATCAACGATATCCCGTGGAATTTCGGCCACAGTTTTTTCTAAAGTTTTTTCCGCATTCAGAGCCGGCATCACCACTATGACTTTTAATTTTTTATACATATTTAGCTTTTTCGGTCGTTATGTAACAACATTTCCAAGGCGTGCTCCATGGAACCTGCTTGGGTTATTTTACCACTATTAACAAAAAATATCTCATCGGCATTTTTGATTGTGTTCAAGCGATGCGCAATAATAATTTTAGTAGTAAAAGGCGGTAAATTGCGCAAAATCTCTTCTAAGAGTTGTTCGGTCACAGTGTCAATGTTGGCGGTAGCCTCGTCTAAGATCAAGATTTCTGGATTTCGCAGGACGGCTCGGATAAAGGCGATTAGTTGCTTTTGACCCAAGCTGACCGCCTCGCCACTTCCGGTGAGTTGGGTTTCCAACCCCTTATCAAAACGCCGGAGCACTTTCTCCAAACCAGCTTTTTTAATAACAGACTCCAGTTGTTCATTACTGAGTTCTGTGTATTGTTCGTTGCCATAGAGAATATTTTCTCTGACGGTGCCGGTAAACAAAATAGGTTCTTGTAAAATAAATCCGATTTTCTTGGCGCGCTCTGGGGCGGAGTAGGTGCGAAGGTCCTTCCCATTCAAGAAAACATTTCCGGTGGTCGGATCGTACAGCCTGGCCATGAGCGAAGCGGTGGTGGTTTTGCCTCCTCCCGTGGGGCCGACCAAGGCGTAAGTTTTGCCTTTTTCTAGGCTCAAGTTTATCTCATGCAGGACCATTTTGCTTTCCGGATATCCAAAGCTAACATTTCTAAACTCTAGGCTTGTGTTGCTTTCAGCTAGAGAGGAAGCAGGCAGTATGGGCAAATTATTTTGGAGCACTAATATCTCATGCACTCTGTCCCAGCTTGCCAAGGCCGTTTGGAAATTGGCCCACAAGGCGGCGAGCTGGCGGAGAGGATTGTAGAAATTATTGGCGTAAGCCAGGAAGCTGATCAGCAAGCCGATGGTAAAATTCCCGGCGGAGATAAGCTCAAGGCCGTAAGCGAGGACGATCAGCTGTCCGAAGTTTGAGGCCAAGCCGTAGATCGGAGTAAAGGTGTTGTTGGCGACTCCGGCGCTGATGGCGGCAGAATAATTCTTGTCGTTTGTTTCTTGAAAACGTTTTTTGAAATAATCTCGGCGGTTAAAGGCGATAATTACTTTAAAATTATTCAAACTTTCCTGGATCTCCGAGCTCATGCCTCCGAGGGACTGGGAGCTGACCATGTTTTTCCTCTTGACCCAAGGGGAGAGGACGGTGGTAATAAGCAGTAGGAACAAAGCTGGCGCGAGGGTGGCGGCGCCGAGGCGAATGTTCAAGCTGAGCAAGAATATGGCGGCGCCTACCATCAGGAAAATACTGCTGAAGAACTGCACCAGAGATTGGGAAAAGAATTGATTAATTTTATCCGTGTCGTTGTTGATCCTGGAGATCAGATCACCAGCCTTATTTTGATTAAAGAAATCAATCGGCAGTTCTTGAAGTTTGTTGAAAATTTGATTGCGCAAGCGGTACAAAACCCTCTGGCCCACTCCGCCCATGAGGCGGATCTGCACGTAGTTCATCATCAAAGCAAGCAGATAAATAATTAAAATTATTCCGGCATAGAGCAAGATGCCCGGGTAGTTGTGCGCTTCTATAAAAGTGTCAACGGCGTGAGCGATCATCCTCGGAGCAGTGAGGTTCAAGGCAGAGTTTACCACCACCGCGACCAGCGCGGCGATCACGATTTTCTTCTCCTCTTTAATGAGGGGCCAGAGCTTTTTCCCGGCTTGCCAGACGGAAGTTTCTGTCGGTGCGTTGTTTGATTTGTTAAGATTGTAGTTCATAAGTCGTGGTGCTTTGTTGTGAATTATAAATTTGCACATATTCCGGACAACTGCGGATCAGCTCTTGATGCCTGCCGGAGGCGATCACTTCTCCTTCCATGAGGACGATGATCTGGTCGTAATTTTCCACCGAAGATACTTTTTGAGTAACGGAGAGCAGAGTCAGCTCGGGGTAATTTCTAAAAATATTTTCTAAGATCTTTTTTTCAGTATTGGTGTCCACTCGCGCAGTAAAATCATCCAGCAATAAAATTTTTGGATCAAGAGCTAGCGCTCGGGCGAGCATGATCCTTTGCTTTTGTCCGCCCGAGAGGCTGGTGCCTCGCTCGGAGACGACGGTCTCTAGGCCTTCTGGTAGAGTATCTATAAATTCCAAGAGCTCGGCGGTGTCGATGGCTTTCTGTATATTTTCTTCCGAAACGTTTGTATTGAAGGCGATATTTTCTCGCAAGCTCATGTTGAAGATGATACTATCCTGGAAAACCATGCCGATTTGCTTGTAGAGACTTTCCTGCTGGTAGTCGCGGAGGTTGCGGGCATCGTATTTGATCTCTCCCGCGGTCGGCTGGATCAAACCGACTAGCAAGTAAAGTAGCTGTGTTTTCCCAGCGGCGGTCGGGCCGATAATGGCCACTTTATTTCTGGGCTTGATTTTTATAGAAACATCTTTCAAAACAACTTTTTCTCCATAATGCAGGCTAACTTTTTCTATTTGGATGTTGCCTTCGAGCGGTTCGGTTATTTTGCCGTCGTCTCTTGCCTCTGGCGCAGACAAGACCGCGACAATCCTTTCATATGAAGCTTGCGCCTGAGCGATGACATTGCTCATAAAGCCGATAATTAAAATTGGAAATATTAAAATTGCCAAGTAGCTGTTGAAAGAAGCGAAGTCTCCAAGGCTCATAGTGTTGGCGATTACGAATTTACCGCCCAAGACTAAAATAATAAGAATCGCTAGATTGGAAGCGAAAGTGATGATCGGGATCATGGCGGAAAAAAGTTTTAAAATCTTTATACTGACATTTTTGGCCTCGGTGTTCACTTCGGCAAATTTTTTATGTTCAAAGCTTTCTGAATTTAAAACTCTGATCAGGCCGGCGCCCAAGATGCTTTCGTTGATGACCTTGTTCAGCCAGTCTATTATCTTGCGGGTCTGCATAAAGAGCGAACGCACCTTTCCCAGAATTATAAAAAACGTGCCAGCTATTATGGGCAAGATCGTGAGCACTGCCAAGCCGAGCTTCCAGTTGATAGAAATAAGTAAAAAGCTTCCCACCACAATCAAAAAGAAAGAAGAGATGATGCTGGACACGGCTTGGGCAACAAAAGTTTTAACCGAATCAATGTCCGAGGTTAAGTTTGTTAAAAGTTTGGCGGGAGTGATGCCTTCCACCTCTGCGAAACTCTGGGTGGATATCTTAGCCGAAAGATTTGTGCGCAGGTCTCGAGCCACTTTTTCCGAAGCATAAGTCTGAGCGATGCTTTGGCCGTAAGTCAAGAGGAAAATAAAGCCGGAGGCGATGCCGAATTCCCATAAGATCGTCGCAAGGGGACTGCCGTACAAGAAGCCGTCTATTCCATGCGAAAGCAGGCGTGGCAGCCACAAGGTCAAGGCGTTGCTCCCTAGCGCTAGTAAAATCAGCGGAATGATTAATTTCCAGTAAGGACCCAAAAGGCCAAACAAATTAGGTTGCTTTGTTTTTTCCATCCCGTACGAAATTTTATAAACTAATAAATTGACTTATCCTATACATGAAACCTTTTTAGCAAGATTTCGTACGGGATCCATTTCACTTTTTACCACAGGACATTATAGCAGATTTAGAAGAACTAAAAAATCTGTATTACAAAAGCTTTTAGTATGGAATTGTAACCAAAACAGTGAAAATATAAGAAAAAATACAGATTTTCACGTTTATGTTGACAAAAGAGTGAAATTAAATATAATAAGAGTATGGCTAAAATATTAAACATTTACAATAAAATAAGTCTTTTAAGAGAACGTTTTTATAAAGCTTCTGTTGGTAAAGAATCACTCTTAAAAATTATCAATGAGGCTGAAATTCCTGAGCATGTTTATAATTCAAACGCTATTGAAAACAGCACTCTTTCTTTGGAAGAAACAGAAAAAATACTTCTTCAAATTGATTTAGATAGATATATAAGTGAACGAGAGATTTTTGAAGCAAAAAATCTTGCACGTGTTATGACCTATATGGAAAAAAGAGCTAAAGAGCAAGAGCTTACTCTTGATGTTATTTTAACATTACACAAAATGCTTATTTCCAATATTCGTGATGATATAGCCGGAAGATTTCGCAAAAATAATGAATATGTCAGAGTGGGAAGTCATATAGCTCCAAAACCAGAAGAAGTTTTAGAAAGACTTGAAAAAATGTTGTCTGAGTATAATGCAAAAAGTCACGAAAATATCATTAAACGGATAGCAAAATTACATTTAACATTTGAATACACCCATCCATTTATAGATGGAAATGGTCGCATTGGTCGTGTTATTAATAATTATTTATTAATACGAGAGGGTTTTGTTCCCATAAATATTAAATTCATTGATAGAAAAAAATATTATGAAGCGTTCAAGGAATTTGAGGCTAAGGGTTCAACGTCCATTATGGAAGAAATTGTAGGTAAAGCTATTACAAATAGTTATCACAAGAGGCTTGCTTATTTAGAAAACAAAACTATCGTTACGCTTGCTGAATATGGAAAGAAAAACAAACTATCACATTCAAACTTAATTAACAAAGCAAATCGACAAACAATAGGAGCTTTTTTAGAAAAAAATGTATGGAAAATTGGGGTAGAGAAAAAATAAAGTATTTATCCCTGCAGGGGGAATTGTCGCAAAATAATGTTATACTAAGCTTGTGCTGATCAACATATTTCTCATTATTTTCCTTTTCAATCTGGCGCCGGCTTTTACTCCGCCGACCTGGATGCTTTTGTCTTATATCCAAATTACTTACCACCCAAACTTCCTGGCTTTAGCAGTCGTGGGGGCGGTGGCAGCCACCCTGGGCCGGCTACTCTTGGCTAGGCTGGCAGACGTCATCGTGCGAGACAGGTTTCTAAATAAAAAAACTATCACCAACTTGAATGTCGTCAAAGAGCATCTGCAGTCTCGCCCCACACTTACCTTTAGCATTTTTCTTTTCTACGCCTTTAGCCCGCTTCCTTCCAACCAGCTCTTCCTGGCCTACGGTCTGACCGACCTCAGTCTGAAGCTTATCGCCTTGCCGTTTTTTATCGGCAGATTTTTGAGTTATTTGTTTTGGATTGTCACCGCTTCCGCCGTGGCGCATACCTTGGCTGCGCAGGCTCTCTTAAGCGGGGGGTTTGTAAAAACGTATTTTATAATCGTGCAAATACTTACTCTTGTTTTGGTGTATCTTTTCACGAAAATCGACTGGCGGAGCCTGTTTGAGAAGGGAAAAGTTTCTTGGCTCAAATAAGAAAGAAATGCACCTTGCTCGGTTGCTATACATTTTGGCGCAAGTTATAATGTAAACGGTCCAAGCAAATTATTAATTTAAATTTTTATAAAAATGAATTTAAAAAAAGTCATGTCTAACGGCAGACAGGGTTTCACTTTGATAGAGCTTTTGGTGGTGGTGGCAATTATCGGCATTTTAGCTTCGGTCGTTTTAGCTTCGCTTAACACCGCTCGCGCCAAAGGAGCCGATGCGGCCGTAAAAGCAAACCTCGCCAACATGCGAGCCCAAGCTGCGATTTACTATGAGAATCATGCTAGTAGCTACAACAGTACTGGGACTGCGGTCACTTGCACCGTAACCAGCGCCGGGGTTGACTCTGGTTGTACTAGTTTAATGGGGGATTCTACGATGTTGGCTGGCTTGAAAGCAGCCGCGGCTTCAAGCGGCGCCACCCTTTACGCCAACGTTAGTAGCGACGGCACTGCCTACGCAATAGAAGCAGGCTTGAAAGCTGTGGTGGACACAGCTTGGTGTGTGGACTCAACCGGCAAGTCAGGGCTCGTAAGCGCCGCAGTTTCTTCTCCTGGAAACGCCTGCCCGTAATTCTAAAAGTTTTAGTTTCAGTTAATCAAAAAACCTTTGCCATGGCAAAGGTTTTTTGATTGGTTTGCAAAAAACAAAACCTTTATATTATAGAAAAAATATGCTAGGTTTAAGATATTACGGGATCGTCTAATGGTAGGACTTCGCCCTCTGGAGGCGAATATCTTGGTTCGAGTCCAAGTCCCGTAGCACTTCGTCGCCATAGTCGTTTTAATCTAAAATTAATCTTTATTAGTTAACGTATACAAATTATGGAAAAAAAATACGACGAGCTTGCTTCACAGGACGTGATAAATAGGACAAAAAAAGCTTTGGAGGCTAGGGGCTTTTTGCCGGAAGTGGTGGACACCGGCGCGGAGGCTTTGAAAAGGATCAAGGAGCTTATCCCACCAGACGCTTCGGTGATGAATGGATCTTCGCGCACTTTGGAGGAGATAGGGTTTGTGGAATACCTAAAAGCAGACAAGCACGGCTGGAACAATTTGCATAAAAACATCGTGGAAGAAAGGGATGTGGAGGTTCAGAAACTTTTACGCAAACAGTCAGTCCTTTCGGATTTTTACCTCGGTAGCGTGCATGCACTTTCGGAGGCGGGGGAGCTAGTCATCGCCTCCAACACCGGCAGTCAACTTCCGCACCTTGTTTTTACTTCCCAGAATATAATTTTAATTATTGGAACGCAAAAGATAACTCCGACCTTAGAGGATGCGGTTACGCGCCTCAAAGAATACGTTTTTCCGCTGGAAGATGCTCGGATGAAAGAGACGGGCGCGAGCGGAAGCTTCATTTCAAAACTTTTAATTTTAAATCGCGAACCGGCATTTACCGGACGCAAGTTTCACATAATTTTAGTCAATGAAAAATTAGGGTTCTAAAATAAATTTTGTTTTTGATGAAATTTCTGCTATACTGAAAATAGCTTATGAAAAGAATAAAAGAATTAGGCAAACAAACATTTGCCTCGCTTTCGGTGCGTAATTTTCGTCTATATTTGACAGGTCAAGCCATTTCTTTGGTGGGTACTTGGATCCAGCGGATAGCGCAGAGCTGGCTAGTTTTACAGTTGACGAATTCTGGTACCCAGCTTGGCTTGATCACTGCGATGCAATTTTTGCCGATACTTTTTTTGGCTCCAGTAGGGGGCATGGTGGCGGACCGGGTAGATAAACGTAAAATACTTTTTTGCACTCAGTCGATTCTGGCTGTGCTGGCTTTGTTGTTGGGGATTTTGGTTTTAACCAACTCCGTGCAGTTGTGGATTATTTACATCTTTGCCACTTGCTTGGGGGTTATCGGCGCGTTTGATAATCCTACACGCAATAGTTTTGTCTCAGAAATGGTGGGCACTAAGAACGTTGGCAACGCCATCGGCTTGTCGGCCACGCAAACTTCCATCGCGCGCGCTGTCGGCCCGGCAGTGGCCGGAGTGGTTATCTCCTTAGCCGGGCTGGGCTTGTGTTTCGTCATCAACGCTTTCTCGTTTATGGCGGTGATAATAGTGCTGGCGATGATGCGTCCGGCCGAGCTGCACCGAAAATATAAAACAATAATGAAAGAAAAAAAGGAATCCAAGTTTGCCGATGGGTTTAAATATGTTTTGTCGTCTCCGGTACTTTTTGACGCGCTTTTCATGATGGCGATTATCGGCACGCTGACTTATGAGTTCAATGTCAGTCTTCCTTTGCTAGCCAAAAATACTTTTAATGGAAACGTAGGCGGGTATGCTACTTTGGTTTCAGCCTTGGGGCTCGGGTCAATCTTGGGAGGGTTAATGGGGGCCAACAAACACAAAACAAATCAAAAATATTTAATCACCGTTGCCTTTTTGTTCGGCGTGAGTTTTCTCTTGGTGGCTTTTATGCCCACATTGTTTTGGGCAGCGGTCTCGCTTTTCTTTGTGGGGATTTTTTCAATAAATTTCAATGCTTGGGGCAACAGTACGATGCAGAGAGAGTCAGACCCTAGCATGCGCGGACAAGTAATGGCGCTTTGGACTATGGCCTTTATCGGCTCCACGGCAATAGGTGGTCCGATTATCGGATTTATTGGCGAACACGCCGGACCCAGGTGGGCCGTTTCCGTCGGGGGCGTAGCAGCCATTTTGGTTTCAGGCATAGCGGCTCTAAGGCTGGCGGTATTTTCTGACAAAACAAAAGTGATATAATAAAAAAATGAGCATAACTCTCAAAACCACTTCAAGGCCGGAGGACCCCGCAGAATTCATTGTTCTTTCCATTTTAAATCAATTAAAAATGGGGAAGCGAGTTCTTTTTTTTGTAACCGGCGGGTCATCTATCGCGGTGGGGGTAAGGGTTGCAGAGTATTTAAGAAATAGGCCACTTCAAAACTTTACTAAAAATCTAACTATTATGCTGACCGACGAAAGGTACGGACCGCTCGATCATCCGGATTCAAATTGGTATCAACTTATCCAAAAAGGTTTTAGCCTTGCCGGGGCGACGCTCATTCCGACATTGATCGGAGAAGAAAGTTCTGCGACAGTAGAGAAATTTAACATTACGCTAGGAAGGGAAATGAAAAAGGCAAATTATAAGATAGGATTATTCGGGGTGGGGACCGATGGCCACACGGCTGGCATCTTGCCTGGTAGCGGAGCGGTAGAGGCGCAGGCTTTGGCATATGGCTACAAGACAGAGAGCTTTGAACGAATAACCATAACCCCCAAAGTTATTGAAAAATTAAACGAAGCGGTGATCTGGGCGCAAGGCGAAGACAAATGGAAAATTATTGAAAGTTTGCAAAAAGAAGAGATTGAGATTATAAAACAACCAGCCCAAATTTTAAAAAAAATACCACTATTAACGATATTTTATGGAAAATAAAACAACTTACATAATCTTCGGCGCTTCCGGAGATCTGTCCAAGCGTTATCTGATGCCGGCTGTTTTGAATATGCAAAAAATGAATTACGTGGATGCAGTAGTCCCGGTTTCTCGCCAGGATTATGGCAATCTGAAAGATTTAATTAAGGGAGAGGAGAAAAAAATATTTCATTTGGCTGTTCCTCCAGAGGCCGTGTCGGATGCTGTCAAAATAATCAGCGAGAACTTCGGCAAGGACAAGGAGAATAAGCTAAAAATAATGCTCGAAAAGCCCTTCGGTGGTGATTTAAAGTCTGCGCAGGGCCTGGTAGAGAACATTGATAAATATTTTTCCGAAGATCAGATCTATCGCGTGGATCATTATCTGGCGAAAGAATCTTTGCAAAGTGTGGTCACGGAAAAGTGGTCTAGAAACGATATCGCCAGCATTGAAATAATTGCCAGCGAAAAAATAGACATAGAGGGAAGAGTTAATTTCTATGAGCAAACTGGAGCGCTGAAAGATTTTGTGCAAAGCCATCTGCTTGAAATGGTGGCCGTGGTCCTCGCTGGAAGTTTTGAAACTGCCCGTCGGGAGGAAGCCTTAAAAAGTCTGGAAATCGTTTGCGATGTCAGGAAGCGCGAGTGTGTAAAGAGAGGGCAGTATGAAGGCTACCGCAGTGAAGTAAATAATCCAAACAGTCTTACCGAAACATTTGTGTCGATCAACATGGTGTCCAGTGAGCCAGCTTGGCGTGGGGTTTCGATATTTCTTTCCACAGGCAAAGCTCTGCACGAAAAGTTGACCCAAATAAAAATTAAATATAAGGATAATAGTGAAAAAGTTTTCAATATCAAACACGAGCCGGATGCGTACGAACGAGTGATCAAGGCTACGATACTTGGGGATCATAATTTGTTCATTTCAAGCGTTGAGGTGCTTGAAAGCTGGAGAATTTTAGACGAGATCCAGCAAGCATGGAAGAAATCCGAAGACGATCTAGTAATCTACCCTAAAGGAAGCACTATCGAAGAAATTATAAATTTGTAACAGATAGCGTCTTAGGCGCTATCTGTGTTATATTAATTTAATGCGAAAACAACCTATCGTAACCGAAGAATATTATCACATTTATAATCGTGGTGTAGATAAACGTGATATAATTACCAACAAGAAAGACTTGGATCGCTTTATTGAAAGCATGCTTGAATTTAATCAACTGGAAGTAATTACGAGTTTGTCTAATTTAAGAAAAACGGATATAGCAACTAAATCAAAACCAGAACCATTGGTTTCAATTATTGCCTGTTGTTTAAATCCAAACCATTTTCATCTCATCCTCAAGCAATTAGTAGACGGTGGAATAGCTAAATTTATGCAAAAGTTACAGGCAGGCTACACTTCTTATTTTAATATTAAAAACCATCGCACTGGTTCACTTTTTCAAGGAACTTTTAAATCACACCATATTGGTAATGAAAATTATTTCAATAAAACTCTCGGGTATGTAAACAAAAATTATCAGGTTCATAAAATTCCAAAGAACAAAATGCACCTTGTTTTTGCTAGTGATTCTGAATATGAAAATAATAATTTTAAGATTGTTTCAAAAGAAGAAGGAAAAAGAATATTAAAAATGTTTGGTGGTGAAAAAGATTTTAAAAAATATTGTGACGAGATTGTAGAAATTATAAGGCAAGAAAGAGGAAAGACTTCTCTTTTAGAAGAAGATAACTTACCAGATAGCGCCTAAGGCGCTATCTGGAAGGATGGTTTGAGAAAGAAAAAGCTTGCTTGAGTTTATAAAACTCTTAGGCTAATCTAATTTGGATTAAAGGATTTCGGAGATAACATCAAAGAGGTCCTTTTTTTGTGGGAGAGAAAGTATATAACTAAACATGTTATTTTTAGATGGCTGTCAGATTTTGGTACCTTTCTCTGAAAGCTTTTCCGATCACTGTGCCAATAGCAATCCCTATTAACGCTCCCGCTACGAAGTCAGAAAACCAATGAACGGTCATAGATACTCCGACTCCGATGTACAGCGCGTAAAGCAGAGCAAACGTCTTAACTTTTGTATTTTTTGAATATAAAAACCATAAAGTCAGAGCCATAGCGAAAGCGATGGTCGTGTGCGAAGACGGCCAACCCCAAAATACTCCTCCGCGAAACAGTCCAAATTGGAATTTTTGGCTTATGTCCAAGAGAGGCGAGGTGATGTGTCCAAGCGGAGTGAAATCAATAATTGTTTCGTTATATTGTCATTATATTTCAGAAAAGGCCAGTAAATGCTATAATATTCGCATGAGAAAAAAAGTTCTGATTTTTATAGTAGCCACAGCCTGCGTGTTTCTTTTGTTTTTTAAGGTTTTCGGCTTTTTTAGCAGTGTTACTCTTTATGATCAAAACAACCAAAGTATAACTACGGCGCCAGCCCAAGATAAAAAAGTGGCGTCCAATCTTCCGGCTCTGGACCTTGTGGCTTACAATAAAAAATTAGAGGAAATTGCCAACAATCCGCCGGACAAAATTGTTTACGAGACGCTAAAAACTATTACGAAGGACAAGAACGGTAAGTCGGTGACCAAGACAACCAAAGTACCTGTCTCTCCTCAGCCAGTCGTAACGCATCTCTGGCCGGTGAAAACGGCTCTGCCGAACGCTGGCGCCATCTTGCCATTTTCTCGCATCGTTGCTTACTATGGAAATTTATATTCAACTAAAATGGGAGTGCTCGGAGAATATAAAGAACCGATAATGCTGGAGAAATTAAATGCTGAGGTAAAAAAATGGGAAACAGCCGACCCAGCCACTCCGGTAGTTCCGGCCCTGCACTACATCGTGGTCGTGGCCCAAGGGGCTCCGGGCGACAGCGGAAAATACCGGCTTCGCATGCCGAGCTCTGAGATAGACAAAGTGCTTGCCATAGCCGCAAAAATAAACGCGATTGTTTTCCTGGATGTGCAGGTGGGCTTCTCCAATGTGCAGACCGAGATTCCTCTTTTAGAAAAATATTTAAAAATGCCAAACGTTCACCTGGGGATTGACCCCGAATTTTCCATGAAGAGCGGGATCCGGCCAGGAAAGGTTGTCGGCACGATAGACGCAACGGACATAAATTTCGCTTCAAACTATTTAGCCAAACTGGTGAAAGAAAATAACCTTACCCCGAAAATTCTGATCGTGCATCGTTATACGCAAAAAATGGTAACTAATTATAAACAAATAAAAACTTTACCAGAAGTGCAAATAGTTATGAACATGGACGGGTGGGGAGTAGAAGCCAAGAAAATAAACACTTATCAGCAGTTCGTCTACAAAGAGCCAGTGCAATTTACTGGTTTCAAATTATTTTACAAAAATGATATTTTAACAAAAGGCACCTCGCTCATGACTCCAGCCAGCCTTTTAAAGCTGACCCCCCAGCCGGTGTATATACAATATCAGTAAAATATGTAGTATAATCAAGACATGAAAATGGAAAAAGGATCACAATCAAAACCGGAACAAGGAAGCCTTGATTTTTTGTCTGGAGAGGAAAGGAAAAAATTATTAATCAAAAAAAGATTGGCTGGAGTTCCGTTATCAGAAGAAGATGAGGAATTTATGCGAGAAGCAATGAGAGAGGAAAGAGAAGACGACCAGCCTTATCATAACTAACTTATGGACACTCAAACAGAAAAAAAGGTATGGCGGTCAGTGGGGCACAAGCAAAGGTTTGTAAATACTTTTCGGGGGATGTACGTGTTTTGGATGACGACCAATGATTTATTCAGATACATCACTCCGTTAGCTATTTTAGTTGTAGGATTTTTTGGATTTTATTTTGAGGTTGCCAATTTCGAATGGCTAGCGATAGTGTTTTCCGTCGGGTTGGTGATTATCTCAGAAGTTATCAATACCGCGATTGAGATAGATGTAGATCTTACTTCTCCGGGGTATCATCCGTTTGCTCGAGACGCGAAGGACGTGGCCGCTGCGGCAGTCTTGTTGTCAATAATTATTTCAGTCATTGTCGGGTTGGTTATATTTTTACCAAAAATTCTACTTTATGTTAAAATGTAAATGTTATGGATCCCGTACGAAATCTTGCTAAAAAAGTTTTATGTATAGGATAGGTCAATTTATTAGTTTAATAAAATTTCGTACGGGATGGAAAACAACAATAATATAAAAATTTTCATTATTATAATAGTTGTTCTGATTTTAGGGACCATTACTGCAGCTCTGCTTCAATCAAGCAATAATATCCCCGCAGGCCCGGGCAAGTATGATGCATTTGCCATTTGCTTAAAGGACAAAGGCGCTGTGCTTTACGGAGCCTTTTGGTGTCCGCATTGTCAGGAGCAGAAAAAGCTTTTTGGCACTTCGCAAAAATTTCTGCCGTATGTGGAGTGTTCCACGGCTGACGGTCAAGGACAATTGCAAATTTGCAAAGACCAAAAGATTGTTGGTTACCCGACTTGGAAACTGGCGGATGGTACAGTAATTCCCAACGAAAACGGAGCGGGAGTCAGTCTGGAAACCTTAGCGGCTAAAACTTCTTGCCCTTTGCCTGAATAATATGAATACAGTATCAGTATATTATTTAAATATTTTTCTTGGTTCGGGAGCTATCGCGCTTCAGGTTTTTTCTGCACTTGCCCTAGCTCTGCTTTTTTTTAGGCCGAAAGAAAAAAGGAGGAATTTTTATTTGGATTTTATCGACAAGCACTTTCTGATCTTAGCTTTCCTTATTTCTTTAATGGCTTCTGTTTTTCCTTTGGTTTATTCTGAAATTATTCATTTTGTTCCGTGTTATCTGTGCTGGTGGCAGAGGGTTTTCATGTTTCCTTTGGTTCTGATGTTCGGGGTAGCCCTTTGGGATAAGGACAGGCGAGTGGCCCGCTATGCTTTGCCTCTTTTGTGTGTCGGCTTCCTTATCTCCACCTATCAAAATTTCTTCTATTATTTTGGCGAAAATTCAAATTTGCCCTGCGATGCTTCCGGAGTTTCTTGCTTTCAGCGCCTGGTGTCTGTATTCGGCGGGTATATTTCCATCCCGATGCTGGCCCTGACTGCCTTTTTCAGCCTTTTAACCTTGCTGGCCGTTGCTCATTTTTACAAAAAAGAGATATAATATGTATATAGATTATTAGTTAATAAAAAAATTTATGGGAAAAGGAAATAACTCGTATCGTAAAGACGTTAAAAAACCAAAAAAGGCTAAGAAAAAATAGGAAGATGGTAACGTTTGGGTTTACGAAAAAGGAAAAAATTTTACTAAAAAAACTAGACACTCCGGCCAAAGTGCAGGATTTTTTGAATGAAATGAAGTTTAATTTTGAACCGGACGGAGAAACTCTAAAATCCCCGCTTTTTACTTTGCGAGCGAGGAGCGCCCACTGCATAGAAGGCGCTTTGCTCGGCGCTTATATTTTGTCTTTGCATGGCTTCACGCCCTACTTGATGCATTTAAAAACTACCCAAGGGGATTACGATCACGTGGTGGCGCCTTTTAAAGTAGGGAAACTTTGGGGAGCTTTGTCTAAAACCAATCATGCGGTTTTGCGCTATCGCGAACCTATTTATAAAAATATCCGAGAGCTGGCTATGTCTTATTTTCATGAATACTTTTTAGACAATGGCCGGAAAACTTTAAGGCAATATTCTGCGCTTTTAAATTTAAATTCTTTTGAAAAAGATTGGATGACGATGGAGGGGAACCTCTGGGGGATAGATCAAGAGCTGGATAAAGTAAAACATTACGATATTGTGCCGAAAAATTACCTCAAAAATCTTCGCCCGGCAGATAAAGTAGAAATCGAAGCCGGAAAAATCGTAGAATCCAAAAATTGACAAATAGCCATAAAATATATAGTATATTTCTCAAACGTACATCATAAAAACTGGCCAGTTTTGTTGGCCCAATAACTTTATAAGGAGGGGAAAGTATGGAAACTGTAGCAAAGCCAAAACTTGTTCAAAGGGCACATCTTTACCCATTGATCGCTGGGGTTCGCATTGATGCCACAAATGGCACTGAAACAATGCGATCAAGCGGTCTTTTCTCTGGCGGAATATATGGGGTTGATTTGCCCAACGGTGCCGGGTCTAGGACAGGTGAAGTACTTGTCGATATTAACGAGGTGAACAGAGACGGAAATTTTTCAGAATTGTTGGGCCTATAGGAATGGCTGAATACGAACAAAACCAAATAGCGATGTTTTGTCGCAAACATTTGGACAAACTGGGGGCCGTAGGTTACGGAACATTGATGCGTTTGAGAGGCGATCGGGTCGTTCACCTGATTATAGGTAGCGACCAGAAACTTTATGCAGATGTGTTTAAGTTTTCTAGCACATATGTCTGGATCGCAGTGCGTCACTATCGCGTGGTTACCCCTCGACAACTTTAGCTTTAAATTTTGACGTCTTAGGGAGTAGCGTCTACATCTCATCTCACTCTCTGCCTCGAGCTTTGCTCGAGGCATCTCTATTTTTAAGCTAAAAAATACCGAAAATTTTATCTAAGAAATTTTTGAACCAGCTATTTTTTGGAATCTCTGTCGGCGTTTCTTCAATAACAGCATTTGACTTCGCAAGGACTGTCCTTGCGAATTTTTTTGGGGATTGTTTTACCGCTGGAATTTTTGGCTTTTCAAATTTTTGCATTATTTGATTCCAAGTTTTGCCGGAGAGGGCAGAGGTCGCGTAGGCAGTTTGCCAAAGTTTATTTTGCATATTTTCTCCTTTGATTCCGCCGTCAGTGTCTTGTAATGTCGCCAAGTAATCAAGCGGTGAATTCCCGTTTTTTACCCAGTCCTCCGGTTTTTCATTTAACGCTAGCACTCCTTCCAGCGCCCAAGCGGTGGAGGACGGGTTCCCCCAGCCACCATCATCTTTTTGATTTTGCTTTAAAAATTCTTTTGCCTTTGCCAAAGCATTTGGTATTTTCTCCTCCCCTGACAAGGGGAGGGTGGGGAGGGGTTGCATTTTATTAAGTGAAGCGAGAGCTTCTATGGCAGCGCCGGTCATGTCTATGTTGTTATCCCAAGACCCGTCGTCCTTTTGCCTGCTTAGGATAAAATTTAAATCATCAGTTATTATTTTATCAGCTTGAGTATATCCCGCATTTTGTAAAACAATTAAGGCAAAGATGTCGTCGTTGTCTTCGTTGGCATCTCCGAATTGCTTTCCGTCAAACTCAGCCACAATATTCTCAATATAATTTTTACCATTAGTGGCGTACGGGTTAAGCCCAAGCGCCATGAGCGCCATCGCTCGTCTTTCAAGGTCTGTTAAGGAAGGGTTCACCATTTCCGAATTCCCGAAATATTTAATTAATTTTATGGTTTGATCTTGATTGTTGCCCGAGGCCAGGGCAAGGGCTGTCCAGTCCGTGTATAAATCTTCTCCAAACGAACCGTTTTCTTTTTGTTGAGAGGCAATAAAAGCAAAAGCATTTTTTAGATCAAAAGCTGGTTTGGGCGCAGGAAGGGTGCCGGGCTCTGGAGCGGGCGAAGGAGCAACAGACGAAGATGAAGAAGGAGAGGGGGAGGGAGAAGTTGTGGCAAATAATGATCCTCCGGTGCTACTAGGCGCTGGAGGGGTTGGCTCTACTGGATCGATAAAATCTAAGGAAATTAAATCGTTGGTTTGTAATTCATATTGATTAAGTCCTGTTGCTCCTTCTGTTCCATTTAAGGACCAGCTCCAATAATGATAAACGTCATTATTGTCCACATCCTTGCTAGTGTAGCCGGATATATCACCCAGAGAATTTAAGAAAGCGCCAGGAGCCCAAGCCCAATTCCAGTCATTTTGAATTTCAGACTGCCTAATAGCGCAGTAAGCGGTGATCTGCATCCCTCCGGCGTTGTCGCTGTCGCAAGGGGCTACGGTCATGTCCGCGTCATAAAGCGTGGAGGTAGCCGTTTTTATACTCAAATGAATAGAGGTGTCTGCGTTCACGGTGCCAGCAAAACAAAATACAGCTAAACTTAACAATACTATTTTAAAAATTTGATTTTTCATATTTCCAGGATATTACATCCCCGAGATTAATTTTATAATTTGAAACACCGACATTTGCTTCAACCCCATTCACATAATATATCCAGTTTTGTTCGCCATTGTTTTTTATTCCGTTAATGGCTGTGATTAATTTTCCCATTCCTGGGTAATTTTTTTCGGTAAAATTTATTTTCCCCTCGCCTTGGAGCTTGCTCATAAAATCATAAACAGAAATCGAGCCGGGAATTGTGTCTGGGAAGCTTATGATAAGACCCCCTCCTTGCTCCTCCCCCTTGTTAAGGGGGAGGTTGGGTAGGGGTAAAAAATAAAAGAACCACCCCAAAAGACTTAAAGAAATTAAAAATATTACAATTATTTTTTTATTTATTTTCATAAAATTGACACAAAAAAATCTGCTTTTTAGAGCAGAATTTGGAAACCTTAAAATACAGAGGTAAAAAAGGCTTATCCTGCTCGGGATGCTTAAAACATTTTAAAAATGATCGGTATTCGGGCTTGTTCCCTCCACCTGTTGGTGTTCGGGACTTACCGTAGCGGCACTGCACTGGAATCTAACCAGTTTCCCCAATCACTTTTTTTAATTTTCAAATGAACTTCCTTAGTATATACTTACCTTATCTTATGTCAAAGAAAAGTGTGGATAATAAAAAAACAACAGGAAAGAAGCCAACAAAAGTAATGGTATTTGGAACTTTTGACGGCTTACACCCCGGCCACATTAATTTTTTTCAACAAGCGAAAAACTTCATCAAAAATTCATTTTTAATTGTTTCAATTGCTAGAGACAAAAACACATTTAGAATTAAAGGAAGGAAGCCAGCACTTTCGGAGAAGGAAAGATTCGATTTGGTAAAGCAAAATAAATTTGTAGATAAAGTTGTCTTAGGCGGCCAGAGTAATTACCTGGCGCATATCTTGAAAGAAAAACCGGACATAATTGCGCTTGGCTATGATCAAAAGGCCTACACTGCTGAACTCAAAAAAGATTTGAAAAATAAGAGTATTTTGGTAAAAATTATCCGGCTGAAACCTTACAAAGAAAAAATATACAAGACTCACTTGCTAAAAATAAAGAGGTAAATATAATAAAAATACCTGTCCCGTACTAAATTTTTAAGAACGGGGCATAAAGATAAAGATTATAAATTAAAATTTTAGTACTGGGATGAGAAAAGATTTACAAAAAATATTAATTATAAGTTTGTTTTCTGTTTGCATTGTTTTTTTAATTGGGGCTGGGGTAGTTTGGCATTACCGAGCGAATATTTTTGGATATTTTGCCAAAGAATATTTTCAGGAAGTGCAAAACGGAGATGGGGGAGACGTGGCCTCTGCCACAGGAAAAGTGGTGGAAAAGCAGTCAATCTTCTCCCAAGATTCTTTTGTTATTAGCGCCGTCAAAAAAACCAATCCGGCTGTCGTCTCTATAATTATCTCTCAAAATGTTCCGACATATGAGACTTGTATTGACCCAAATCAACAACAACAGAATCCATTCGGTGATTTATTTCCTGGTTTTGATTTTAATTTTCCTCAGTATCAACTTTGCCAAAATGGCACAGTGAAAAAGGAGGTGGGCGGAGGGTCGGGATTTTTTGTATCAAGCGACGGCTTGATCGTTACCAACAAGCATGTGGTGGATCAGAAAAACGCGCAGTATACTGTGTTTACCAATGATGGCAAAAAACACGTAGCCAAAGTCGTTGCTCGGGACCCGGTGCTGGACATCGCGCTAATAAGAATTACTCCGCCGGAAGGCGGGAGCTTCCCTTTTTTATCGCTCGGCAATTCTGACTCTTTGGATGTGGGGCAAAGCGTTATTGCTATCGGGAATGCCCTCGGGGAATATCGCAACACTGTTTCGGTCGGGGTAGTTTCTGGCTTGGCTCGATCCATAACTGCTGGAGATAATTCAGGCAAAACAGAAGTTTTGGATCATGTCATTCAGACTGACGCAGCGATCAACCCGGGAAATTCTGGCGGGCCGTTGCTTAACTTAAAAGGAGAGGTGATAGGCGTAAATGTCGCCGTGGCCCAAGGTTCTCAGAGTATTGGTTTTGCTCTGCCTATAAATAGTGTGAAAGGGGCTATCGAATCAGTAAAACTAACCGGTAAAATCATTCGGCCATACTTAGGCGTGCGTTATGTGGCCATAGATGCAGCCATGAAAGAGAAAAATAATTTAACCGTGGACTATGGCGTGCTAGTGAAAGCGGGAGCAACGGCTAGCGATCTGGCTGTTATTCCCGGAAGTCCTGCTGACAAAGCGGGGATAGTGGAAAATGACATAATTCTGGAAATTGACGGAGTGAAAATCGATGCCAACAACAACCTATCTTCAGTTATTCGCGGAAAAACAGTTGGTCAAATAATAAATCTGAAAATTCTCCATAAAGGCGCAGAGAAAATTGTGCCTGTAACCCTAGAAGTAGCACCGCAATAGTAAATAACCACTTTATTTTACATCTTTCAATCGTAAGCTGAGGAAAAAGCCAGCGAGCAAGATGGCGCTCAAAACTAGAAAGAGATATTTAAAGGATGGGACAAAAAGCAATACGGGGATAGCTATGGCTGGGGCGATGACAAATGAAAGGGGATAAGTGTTTCTGAAGAAACTAATCTCATCCGCATTTCTTTCGCCTACTTTTTTAAAAAAATAACTTTCAGCCATTATTTCTATGGTGGCCGCTCCGACTCGGGTGCCAAACAAAACAACTGCCCAGATCCACACAGCCGGAACGGCGATAAAGGGGATAACGAAAGTAAAGATAAAAGTTATTAAAAAGCCGGCCAAGAGCATCTTTCTTTCCCCGATTTTGTCAGAAAGTTTTCCTAGCGGAAAATCTAAAAGGATAAAAGGCAGAAGCATTATGGTAAAGATAAAGCCGATCTGTTGCCAATTAAAACCAATGTATTGATATAAGTATATCGGCGTGTAGATCACCATCCAAGCAAAGAAGAATTTTAAAATCAAATTTACTAAATAAATTTTTGACAGATTTTTATTTTTAGCAAAACTTTTAATAGTTTTCAAAATCGGCACCTTGGTGTATAGAGGGTCTTTAAAATTACGTAAAAATAGGATAAAAACACCATAAGTTAACACCATAAAACAAGCGGAAAATAAATAAATGCCTTGAAAGGAACTCTTAGCAATGATCGAACCGGAAATCAGCTCAGCAAACACCCAGGCAAAATTTATAATCATTAAATAAAATCCGCGGAATCTGCCGATGTTGGAATTTTTAGAAAAATCTTCAATAAAAATATCCAGAGAGGCAATTATGAAATTTGTTGAAATAAAATAAAAGATAATTCCAAAAATAATGATAGGCGTATTTTTTGCCAAAGCCAAAACAAGCAGTGAGAAAAAACTAAGTATTGTAAAAGCTAAGACTGTGAGACGGTTGCCATATCTGCTCAGGATTTTTGGCATTCTGGATAAACCAACAATGGAGATGAGGGAGGCTACGATGTAAATAAATCCGACATAATATTTGCCGATACTGTTTTCCAGAAAGCTTGAATTGATATAAGAAGTTAACGCGAGAGGAATAGCAAATAATAAACCGGCTAAATATATTATTTTTCTATTGTGTTCCATTTATACGCTTAAGATTACAGGTATGACTAAGGGTCTTTTGGCGGTCTTTTGGTATAAGAATTTTGATATGCTTTCCCCCAGTTTTTCTTTCAGTAGGTCAAAATTTGCTGAGTTGGCCCCCATGCCCTCTACTCCATTTTTAATAATTATTCTCACTTGGCGCAGAAGCTCTTGGTTTTCCTTTAAGTAAACGAAACCGCGTGAAATAAGGTCTGGAGACTTTTTTAATTTTCCAGTTTTTTGGTCAATGAGCGCGATGATGACAAACATTCCATCTTGCGCCAGCATCACTCTGTCGCGGATCACGACGTCTTGGGTGTCGCTGATAGAAGTGCCGTCCACGAGCATGGCGCCACTTGGTGCTTTTTCTTTTCGCGTTGTTATCTTCTGTCCATCAGCTGATATTTCAACGATCGAGCCGTTGTCTGGGACAACGATATTTGCTTCCGGCATGCCGAGTTCCATGGCAAGCTCTTTGTGCAGGACTAGGCGATAATGGTTGCCATGAATTGGAGTAAAGAATTTAGGATGAGTCTTTCGGTGGAGCCACTTAACGTCTTCTTTGTTGCCGTGTCCGGTAGCGTGGACGAAGTCTTCTCCGGCGGTGCGATAGCTGATAACCTTTACTCCTTGTCTGGACAATCCGTCTCTCATTTTTACCACCGCTAGTTCGTTTCCTGGAACAATAGAGGCGGAGAGGATGATCGTGTCTCCTTTTTGTAAAGAAAATTTAGCATTGGACTTATTCGCGGCGCGATTTAGAGCGGCAAATTCTTCGCCCTGGGCGCCGGTCATTAAGACAACAATTTTATTTGGAGGATAGTTGCCTACTTCTTCGAGCGGAATAATCGTGCCTTTTTTAGGAGCAAAATATCCTGCCTCAACGGCGACCTCGATGTTTGTTTTCATTGAGCGTCCATCGATAGCAATTTTCTTCCCCAACGATTCAGCTACTTTCACAATGTGCGCCAAGCGAGTGATGTGCGAAGAAAAAGCGGCGATAATTATTCTTCCAGGAATTTTCTTGATCAAATTTTCTAATCCTTGGTGGACTTTTATTTCCGGCAAGGAGAATCCTTCATTTTCAATGTTGGTGGACTCCATCATCAAGAGAAGCACTTTTGCTTTATCAAAAATAGAATATTCTTTTTCTTCCTCTTTGGTGACTATGCCATCTATCTGGTCCAGCTTGTAATCTCCCGGATTCACTATCCAGCCATGCTCGGTCTCTATTATCACGCCTATTGAGTCAGGGATAGTGTGCGTCACGCCGAAGAACCGGACTTTTGTTTTTCCGCAGGTGATGACTGTGTCTTTCTCCACGACGTTTTCTTTGATTGGAGGCAGGTGGGGGAATTCCGCTTGGCGCTTTTTCATCATGAGCATGGAAAGCTTCCTGGAATATACCGGAGGGTTGCCGATACGCGAAAGCACGAGGGGCACACCCCCGATGTGGTCCAAATGCCCATGAGTAATTATCAAGGCTCGTATTTTATCTTTGCGTTCTTCCAGGTAAGTGGTGTTTGGAATAACATAATCAACTCCCGGAGTTAGTTCATTAGAAAAGTGCATGCCAGCGTCCATCACTATTATGTCTTCACCTATCTCAACGGCAGTCATGTTCTTGCCGATTTCTTCCGCTCCGCCGAGCGGAATAATGCGGACCACTCCTTTTTCTGGTGGGGGGATTTTACTGCTCCCAAGTTTATTTTGGTTCTTGGCCCCAAACGGACGAGAGCCGGAGCTTTTTCCGAATCTTTTTTGGGTATATTGGTAAGTGGAACTTTTTACCGCCTTCTTTCTGGGTTCCCCGCCTGCCGAACCCGGGCGGGCAGGTGTTTTATTTTCTTTTTTATCTCCGCTGGTAGCGCCATGTGGAGCGCTGTGAGCAGGCTCAATCCTAAGCGAAGAAAAAGATAGTCTTGTTTTTTTTATCATAATAATTATTTGTTAAATATTTTCCAAACATTCTCCGTCTCGGTGTACCACAAATAGACATTTGAAAAACGATCCGTGGGAGAAGTTAAGTTGTTAAGAGAAAGTCCTTTGAGATTTTTTGCTATTACATAAATAAAGTTCGGGCTGTATAGAAAAACTGCTGGCATGTCTTTCCTGATTTCACTTTCAGCCTGGGTGTATTTTTTGATTCTGGCTTGTTGGTCAATAGTGGTGGAAGCGTCTTCTAAAAGCTTATCCACTTTGGCGTTGGTGTACATGGCGACATTTAGCCCGGGGTCTTTCCGCTGAGAAGAATGCCAGAAAGCGAACAAGTCGGATTCATTGTTGATAATTTCGCCGAACAAAAGGGAATCGTAATCGCGCGGACGAATGACGCTTTGATTTAAATTGCCAATTTCAAAAGTTTTTACATCAACTCTTATGCCTATTTTTGCCAGATCTTGCTTGATTATTTCTGCGGTTTTAGTGAGTTCTTCCGCATTGCCGGTGGAAATGGAAAAAGCGAGAGGAATGGCAGTTTTCTTTTTACTTTTATTTGTCGTAGTTTTTTGCAAAAATCCATCGGGTCCTTTTGACCAACCATCTTTAGCCAGACTGTTTTGGATATTTTGTAGCAACACTTCTCGTGAAGGGCTGGCGCTCCCAGACAATTTTTCATAAGCAGTCATGTTAGGGGGGATGGGCCCGTCGATAACTGTTCCATAGCCGAAAAGCACTTCTCGCACTATTTTGTCCTTATCTATAGCATCGTCAATTGCCTTGGTGATAACTTTGTCGGTAAAAATATTATTTTTGTTTTGGTTAAAGAAAAGTCCGAACACTCTGGGAAGCACTGAGGTCTCTATTTGAAAATTTCTCTCTTTTAAAATGTCCGCGTTCAGGGGGGTGATAGAGCTTATCTGGTCTACAGCTCCGTCCTCGAGCGCTCGGACCAGGTCTTCTTCGTTTGAATAAAAATGCAAGTCTATTTCTTTTATATATGACTCGCCCAAGGCAAACCCCTTAAAAGGTTCCAAGGTGTAGGAATTAATAATGCCGGAGGATTCTTTAGAAACGCTTTTTATCAAATAGGGCCCGGAGCCGATAGGGGAAGTGTTGGCAGTGTTTAACTCTATAGAGGAGTTGCTCCAGAGATGTTGGGGCATTATTCCCAACGTCAAATTTTCCAAAAATGACGGATAAGGCTTCTTCAAAGAAAATTCTATTGTCTGCTCGTCTATTTTTGTTGCGCTTACGCCATCCCAATCCACTTTCTTGGAACTTTTTATAATTGGGTCTTTTATTTCATTAATGGTGAATAAAATATCATCTACGGTGACTGGTTCTCCGTCCTGGAAAAAGATTTTATTTTTTAAAGTAAAGGTGTAGGTCAAGCCATCCTTAGACATTTCGTATTTTTCTGCCAAATCAGGCGACAAGGTGCCATCGGAATTTTTCCTCATCAAGCCCGAATAAATAAGAGAAACAAGGTCAAGGTCAGCCGGAGAATTTGCCAAGATCGGGTTTACGAAACGCGGAGTGCCGATAATGCCTTCAGAGATAGAGCCACCTCGGAGTGGAATGCTAACCATCAAGGATTTATTTATGCTTTCCAAGATTAACAAAGTGCTTATTAAAAATGTTGCCAGCAAAATAACAAAAACAATTCGTTCCTTTTTTGAGAACGTGCCAAAAACTGAGTTGATTTCGTCCTTTTTGGGCAATTTACCAGCAAGTTTCAGCTGGCGAATGCGACTATATATATTTTGCATGTATGATATAAAACAAAGGGAAAGATTAGCTGTTTGCTTTTAGTATTATGTAATTATACTAAGTAGAGCAAATAAAGCAAAAAGAATTCCACAAATTAGTGATAAATAAAAAAGAAATTTTTCAAAACCCCGGCGAGTATGATGAAAAGAATCGGTGTCGCCACCACCCAAGGCGCCCCCTAAGCCTGCGGCTGATTGCTGTAAAAGGATGGCAACTACTAGTATTATTGAAACTATTATCTGCGCATAAGGCAGAATTTTAGCTATTAAATTCATTTGACGATTATTGCATATTGAGGCGTAAAAGGCAAATGCATCGAAATCATATTGACTTCTATGTTGACACTTGTGATATACTAACTAGATAAAAATTATTAGTTTAATTATTAGAAAAAAATAAAAAATATGGAAGAAAATAAAGAAACAAGTGCAGAGAGTAAGAAGAAATATATTCCGATAGTAATTTTAGCAATTGTGGTTTTAGCAGTTGTGGGCTATTTTGTTTTTGGTAAAAACAAAATCTTTAGCCCTGCTAGTAGCGCGAGTGTGGCCACAGTAAACGGAGTGACTATTACAAAAACTGCGTACGATACCTTGCTTGATAGCAGTCTTGCTTCATATAAAGCGCAAGGCGTAGACGTCACTGATGCTACCAAGCTTTCCCAAATCAAAACACAAGTTTTGAATAATCTTATAAGTGACGAATTAATTAACCAAGGAGTAGTGGCTGCTGGCATTAAAATCACCTCCGAAGATGTTGAGAAACAATTCCAGGCTATTGTGACCCAGACCGGGGGAGCAGAAAAGTTTCAGGCAGAGTTGGTTAAAAACAATCTTACCGAGGCGCAACTGCGAGAGAATGTATCCAAACAGATGGCTATCCAGAAATATTTATTGCAAAACATAGACACGAAGTCTGTCACTGTGAGCGATGCTGAAATATCGCAATTTTATTCCGACTACACCAAAGCCCAGAAAGCCAGCGATCCGAAGGCAGTAGTGCCAGCCTTGAAGGATCTAAGCGATCAGATCAAACAGCAAATTATCACCAATAAAGAGCAAGCTATGGTGGTGAGTTTTATTGATGCTCTCCGCGCCAAGGCGAACGTAGTAACTTCTCTATAAATATTTATATAAGCAAGTTAGTAAAAAACACAGCCGACACCGGCTGTGTTTTTTTTCTTTGCGCAAAACAAACTTGACATATACCCTAGGGGGGTATATACTTCTCTTATGCAAAAAAATAAACAAAAGTTAGTACGGAGATTAAAAATAGTTGAAGGCCAGGTGCGCGGGCTACAAAATATGATAGAGCAGGGCGTCTATTGCATAGATGTTATTGCTCAAACCTCGGCAGTAAAGCAAGCCTTGTCTTCAGTGGAAGATGTTTTAATGGAGAATCATTTAGGTACTTGCCTGGTTCACCAGATCAAAAAAGGGGAAACCGGCAAGGCAACCAAGGAAATATTAAAAGTTTATAAGCTAAAAAGAAAATAAAATGACAAACAAAACATACAAAGTGAGAGGAATGCACTGCGCTTCTTGCGCCAGTATCATCGAAAGGGCTATTAAGAAAATTGAGGGAGTAGAAAGTATCTCAGTAAACAATGGCACCGAAAATGCCAAGATTTCTTTTGATATTGTCAAGACAAATCCGGATCTTTTTAATAAAAAACTGGAACCATTGGGGTATTCTTTGGTTGTGCCTTCGGCTAGCGAGATGGGGATGAGCGAAAGCGAACACGCCGAGCATCTGGGGCTTAATCAGTCAAAAAAAGAAAAGCTGGCAGAACTTAAAGACATGCGGAATAAACTTTTCTCTCTTGTTCCTATTGTTTTGATAAGTATTTTTGTCATGGTGTGGGATATCCTGGCTGAGTTCAAAAAAGTGCCGGAGATGTCCTTCGTGTGGGGAGAATTTTTTCACCATCTTTTACCTGTTCTTGCCACCTATACGCTCTTTGTCGTGGGCAAGCCGTACTTGCTCGGCTTGTATCGTTTTTTTCGCTACGGCAAAGCCAATATGGATACACTGATCGGCCTTGGCACCGGAGTGGCTTTTATTTACAGTTTTATTATTAGCGCTTTTGAAGAAAGTTTAAAATCTTTTATTAATGTCAACCAAAGTTACTATGATGTGGCAATCGTGGTCATTGCTTTTATCACCTTAGGAAAATATCTCGAAGCGCGATCAAAACTAAAAACCGGCGACGCCATCGAGAAACTTTTAAACTTGCAAGCGAAGACTGCCTTAGTCGTACGTGATGGCCAGGAAATCGAAATTCCGGTTAACGAAGTCGCGCACGGAGATTTGATAATCATCAAGCCGGGAGCCAAGATTCCAGTGGACGGAATAATTATCGAAGGCAGTTCATATATAGATGAATCAATGGTAACTGGCGAACCGATGCCAGCCGGTAAGAAAACAGGAGACAGTGTGGTTGCCGGAACGATAAATACTTCCGGGAGCTTTACTTTTAAAGCCACCAAAATCGGCTCGGAAACTTTGCTAGCTCATATTATAAAGATGGTAGAAGATGCGCAGGGGAGCAAAGCGCCTATCCAAGCCTTGGCAGACAAAATCTCAAGTGTTTTTGTCCCGATCGTGTTAGGTATTGCAGTGCTGGCTTTTGCCGTGTGGCTTGGGGTAGGTACGCAGTATCTCGGCTTTTCGCAGGCGCTTTCTTTTGGTTTGGTTTCTTTTGTGGGGATTTTAGTTATCGCTTGTCCTTGCGCTCTCGGGCTCGCTACACCGACAGCTATCATTGTGGGCGTGGGCAAGGGCGCCAAAGAGGGAATTTTAATTAAAGATGCTGGTACGTTGGAAAAACTGCATGAAGTAGATACGGTAATCGTGGATAAAACCGGAACGATAACCATCGGCAAGCCAACCTTGGTTGATATAATTCTCGCAAGGACAGTCCTTGCGAATTCGCAAGGACTGTCCTTGCGAGAAGAAGAATTTATCTCTATTCTTGCGTCTCTGGAGAAAAAATCAGAGCATCCGATCGCGCATGCGATCACTAGTTATGCCATAGAGAAGAATATCAAGTTAACCGATGTTTCAAACTTTGAAGGCATACAAGGCAAGGGGGTAAAAGGAATAATAAATAAAGAAGAATATTTTGCTGGGAATGCTAAACTTATAAAAGATCTGGGACTCGCTTTTGACAATTTAAAATTAGAACAATACACAGCGCAAGGAAAAACACCGGTTATTTTAGCTACCAAAGAAAAAGTTTTGGGCTTTGTGATGGTGGCTGATGAAATAAAGTTGGAATCAAAGCAAGCTATCTCTGACCTTCACAAGCTTGGCATAAAAGTAGTTATGCTTACCGGAGATGACGAAAAAGCAGCCAGATATATAGCGGGACAAGCGGGAATAGATGAGGTTGTTGCAGAAGTCATGCCTGAAAATAAATTGCTTAAAATAAGGCAACTTCAGGCAGCGGGACGCATAGTCGCTATGGCAGGTGATGGAGTGAACGATGCTCCGGCGCTCGCGCAGGCTGATGTGGGTGTCGCCATGGGGACTGGAACGGATGTGGCTATCGAGTCAGCTGGCATCACCTTGCTTGGCGGAGATATTTCCAAGCTCGTTAAAGCGATCAAGCTTTCCAAGCTGACCATGCGCGGGATCAAGCAGAATCTTTTCTGGGCATTCATATATAATATAGTCGGCATTCCTCTGGCGGCCGGAGTGTTCTATCCGTTGTTTGGCTGGTTGCTCAACCCCGTGTTTGCCGGGATGGCGATGGCTTTCTCTAGTGTGTCGGTGGTCGGAAATTCCTTGCGGATTAAAAGCAAAAAATTATAAAATAAAAAAAATATCATTATGAAAAAATATAAATTTCACGTTACCGGAACCCATTGCGCCTCTTGTAAAATCTTAATAGAAGATATTTTGAAAGAGCAGGATTTCGTAAAAAACGTGCAAGTCAATTTAAAAAAGGAAACAGTGGAGATTGAAACCGAGAGCGAAAAAAGCGCAGAAGAGCTGGCGGATATTCTCACTAGTAAAACAAAACCAAACGGCTACATGCTTTCAGTGGAAAAAAAGATGGAAGAAAAAAAATCAGACGATGTTCTTTGGCAAGCGATTCCTATCGGGCTTGTTTTCTTGTTTTTATTTTTCTTGTTGCAAAAATCCGGGATTTTAAACCTAAGCTTCGGTAGCCAGACAACGCCAGTGACCAGTTTTTTGATTGGCATTATCGCTTCGCTTTCTTCGTGTCTGGCTATTGTCGGAGGCTTGGTGTTGTCGCTTTCCGCTACGGTGGCCGAAGATGAAAACAGTAAAGCAAAAAAGCCCTTGATATTATTTCACGTGGGAAGATTGCTCGGCTTTGCTCTGCTCGGGGGCGTACTTGGGCTTATCGGAGAAGCGCTCGGAGTAAGCTTTATATTTTCCACTATCCTGGGGTTGCTTGCTTCTGTCGTCATGATCTTGCTTGGTATTCATTTGCTTGGCATTTTCAAAAAAAATATGCTGACTTTACCCAGCAACATCTTTTCTTTTTTTAGGAAAGTGGAGCACGCGACCCTGGCGCCTATCGTTATAGGTATCGGGACATTCTTTCTGCCTTGCGGATTTACTCAAGCCATGCAGATAGCGGCGCTTGGGAGCGGGACCTTTATGTCGGGGCTCTTCATCATGTTTTCATTTGCGCTTGGTACCTTGCCAGTATTGGCGCTTCTTTCTTTCAGTTCGGTATCCTTTGCTCATTCCAAATACGCTCCGTTGTTTTTCAAATCAGCCGGAGTGGTAGTGGTTGTTCTGGCTTTATTTAATCTTATTAACAGCTTGGTGGTGATAGGACTTATTCCGCCCATATTTAATTTTTAAATTATGAAAATATTTCTTTCAACTTTAATGGCAGTGGCGTTCATCGGGGTGGTCTTTATGGTGACCAGGGGAGGAAGTCCGGCTCCAGCAGGAGGAACAGCAAATGGAAACAATGTTACCGTGTCGGAAGGAAAACAAATTATCTACCTCACCGCCCGAGGTGGTTATTCTCCAGAGAAAAGCATTGCCAAAGCCGGAGTGCCTACGATCTTGCGTTTTACAACCAACGGCACTTTTGATTGCTCTTCTTTTGTGCGCATCCCAGCGATGAATGTCAGCAAAAGCTTGGCGTCATCCGGCACCACTGATATTGATTTGGGAACTCCGCAAGCAGGAACCCTGCGAGGCAGCTGTGGCATGGGCATGTATCCGTTTGAAATAAATTTCCAAAATTAATCTTGCGTTTTGTAAAATTAGTGTGGTATAATATAAGTATGAAAATTCAAAGTTTTTCAGTCATTATAGAACAGGATAAAAATGGTTTTGTCGCCGAGTGTTTAGATTTGCAGGGATGCTATACGGAGGGGAAAAGTTATGAAGAAGTAGTAAAAAATATCAAAGATGCTATTAAGCTTCACTTGGCCGACAGGATGGCGAAAAAAGAAAAATTAAATTCTCCGGAAAGATCTTTTAGTCTGTCTAATTTTCAGATTGCAATAGCTTAGTTTATGTCTCCAAAAATTCTGCGTTTAAATGCCCGCCAGCTTATAAAAATTATAGAAGCTAGGGGTTTTTCTTTATCTCGTCAGAGCGGAAGCCACATGATTTTTCACAATCAAAAAGGGGTGCGTGTTACTATCCCAAAACATACCTCAAAAATTATTCATCCCAAAATTATTAAAAACATTTTCAAAGATGTAGAAATTAAAGAAGAAGAGCTTTAAATATTTCTCTCTGTGTTAGGCAAGGCCTCACACAAGAATAACAAAACCCCGCCAGACGAGCACGAGGCTTTGTCTAAAACGGGGTCGATACTATTTCTTTATTATAGATATTTTCGCCAACGAGACGAGATAGTTGTACTCGGCTCGCTTTTTACTAAATTCTTTCATGTGCTTATTGAGTTCATTAAGGCCAGACTGGTAATTCCAGACCCGTGAACAACAGTCGAAGTTATTCTCAATCCGTGCCCAGAAAATCCAGTCGGAAGCATTGAGCCCTTCCTCCATCCACAAGGGATAGATATCAATTACCTGACTATTAATGGTTACCGGTTTTCCGGCGTATGCTTCACCGGCTCCACGGAACGGTATGTGATAGTTTTGCCAGATATACTCTCCAGCCAAAAGGTCCTGGATAAGCTCCGGAGTGATGAGGCCAACCCACCTGCCTCCCAGTTCATCTATAACCAGAATACGGTTATATCTTGTTCCATAGGAGCGGTATGCTGAATAACCCATTCCCATCTTGTCAGGCACACGTAAGAGCCACCGAGTGTTGAGCTTCGGCAATGCCTCTATCCGAGCTACTTCGTCACCGAAGGTTTTTCGGGCGAGTTGGTCGGCCTCACGTTTTTTGCGCCACCAAAGAATATCCCCATACAACAGGTCCTGAGGAAGCATCCCAAAAAAGATGATACCAAAAAGCAAAATTGTTGTTATGATTTCGAGTGCGACCAAGTTGTGAAAAACAGGAACTGTAACCAAATTTTTAAAGAACAACATATTTCCTCCGTAGAGGCCCGAAACCGTAGTTAAGGGCTGTTATAGATACCAGCTGTAAAATTTAAGGCTTATGCCACTGGCTACTATAACTTTATTATTATACACTACAATTACCACTTTTGTCAAATACCCTTTATTAAAATTTTTATGGTATAATCTGCGGTATGCAAATTACCACAATATTTATGAAAATAAAGGCGTTTTTTACTAAAAAGAGGATCATCTGGACGGTGGTTGCCCTGGTGGTGTTGTTCCTTGGCTGGCTTATTTTTAGCCCTAAGTCAAACACCGGGAATATTCAGACTGGCGTGGTGGAAGATCGGGATATCGAGAAGACAGTTTTAGCTACCGGCCAAGTCGTCAGCGCCACTGATTTAAATTTGAGTTTTCAGTCAAGCGGAATGGTGAAAAAAGTTTATGTGAAAGAAGGAGACAAAGTTTTCGCCGGGCAATTATTGGCCGAGCAAGACACGAGCGACCTTCTGGCTCAGCTACACAGCGCAGAGGCCGGCCTGGTGATCGCCAAACAGCAAGCTTCTTCTTCGAAAAACAATGTGGCGAATGTGACTGCTCAGCAAAATATTTTAGTGGACAATGCTTACCGTTCTCTCCTCAGCTCCACCCCCGAAGCCGTTCCCGCGAACGGCACCAGTGACTACGTGGCTCCGACGATCAGTGGGAATTATAGTTTAGTGAAAGAAGGAACAATCCAAATTAATTTTTATCAAAGCGCCAACGGAACGAGCTACAATGTTTCCGGTCTTACTACCGGTTCCGGGTATTGCAACACAGTCACCGCGCAGCCGCTGGGAGATTCCGGTTTATATATTAAGTGTTCTTCTTCTGTTACAAATATTGCTAATTGGAAGATTGAAATCCCAAACAAAAATGCTTCCAACTATTTAACAAATTACAATGCCTATCAATTAGCGCTGGAAACAAGAAACAAAGCTATCGCCGACGCAGAGGCAAGCGTGGGGGCCACGGACACTTCATCGGTGGCAGATGCGCAAGTCGCGCAAGCGCAAGCGACCGTGGATAGTATTGTTGTAAGAATAAATAATGCCAAGATCGTGGCTCCTTTGAGCGGAACCATCACTCAAGTAGATATAAAAGTTGGAGAATCAGCGCAAGCAACCGCGGAAGCATTAAAATTATTGAATGTTGACAACTTACACACAGAGGCTTTGGTTAGCGAAGCCGATATTGCCTTGGTGGCCGTAGGTCAGCCGATCGACAATACTTTTGACGCGCTTGGCCCAGACAAGCATTTCACCACCACAGTGCTTTTTATCAATCCCGCTTCCACGGTTGTTTCCGGAGTGGTCAACTATAAAGTTACTGGTAGTTTGGAAAAGATTTTGGAAGTTAAGCCAGGGATGACCGCGAACATGACCATAAAAGTGGCCGAGAAAAAAAATGTTTTAGTGGTGCCTACCAGCGCGATCATAAACAGGAATGGCAAGCAAATCGTGCGAGTGATAACCGACCCGAAAAAGAAAACTTATAATGAAGTAGAAGTGCAAACGGGCCTGGAGGCAGACGGTGGCCTAGTAGAGATCCTCTCTGGGCTAAAGGTAGGGGAAGAGATAGTGACCTACATGAAATAGCTTATAAGATTTACTCTAGCCAGTGCCAATAATTAAAATAGAAAATTTAAAAAAGGATTATGAAAGCGAAGGTGTTATTACCAACGTCTTGCGCGGGGTGGACTTTAGTATGGAGCAAGGTGAGTTTGTGGCGATAATGGGTCCATCCGGTTCCGGCAAATCCACCCTCATGCACATTTTGAGTTTTTTAGACAAGCCGACTTCCGGGCTGTATGAGTTTGAGGGGCAAGACACTAAAGATTTTGACAAAGATTATCTGGCCCAGCTCCGAAACGAACGCATCGGCTTTGTTTTTCAATCTTTCAATCTTCTAGCGCGCACTACGGTTTTAGATAATGTAAAATTACCGCTTATTTATAGCAACAAAAAAGACCATGACAATTTGGCCAAGAAAGCCTTGGCTGATGTGGGTCTTTCGCATCGCTTGGATTTTTTTACCAATCAAATTTCCGGCGGAGAAAAACAGCGAGTGGCTATCGCCAGAGCCTTGGTCTGCGACCCGGCGGTGATTTTTGCCGACGAGCCGACCGGCAACCTTGACTCCAAGTCCGGCAATGCCGTTTTGGAAATTTTACAGAAGCTTAATGACAGGGGGCACACCATTATTTTAGTTACTCATGAGATGGACACTGCAAATCACGCTAAGAGAATTATTTACATCAGAGACGGCCTCTTGGTCGGAGACGAAAAAGTTCTAAAGCGGACCCTGGCCACCTCGGATGGAGAATTAAGGAAGTAGAAATACTAGGATGAATTTTCTTTCAACAATTAAAATGACTATTCGTAGCTTGCTTTCACGAAAGGGCAGGTCTCTGCTGACGATGCTCGGCATAGTGATCGGGGTGGCTGGGGTGATAATCATAATTTCCCTAGGAGCGGGGGCGCAGTCTTTGGTGCTCGGCCAAGTGAACAAGCTTGGCTCCAACCTTCTATCCATCCAGCCGGGGAAAAGCGATCCGAAGGGTCCGCCGGCGCAAGTTTACGGCGTGGTGGTTACCACTCTAGTGGAGTCTGACGCGGAGGCTTTACGTTCTTCATCTCAGGTTCCGCATGCAGTCGGAGTCAACGGCTTGGTCCGCGGAGTAGGGACAGTGGTTTGGCAAAATAAAAGCACGGAGACAAATTTTATTGGCACTGATTTTGGCTATGCGCAAGTCGTTAACTTCTCCATGATGTCCGGCGAATTTATCAGTGAAACAGCCAACAGCGGGGGAGCAAAAGTGGCGGTTTTGGGCTCCAAAGTTGCCGATGCTTTGTTTGCCGGCACCGGGGTAGATCCTATCGGGCAAGTGATAAAAGTGAGAAGCGCTTCGCAAAAAGATGCGGGGGGAATACCTTTGCGGATAGTGGGGGTGGTGGCTCCGCGCGGCAGTGCATTTTTCCAGGATCAAGATGATCAAATATTTGTGCCACTTACTATTGCGGAAGGCCAGCTCTTGGGTATTCATTATTTGCAAATGATAAGTATTAAAGTAGATTCATCGGAAAACGTAGATCAAACTATCAGCGACGTGACAAGTGTGTTAAAGACTAGGCATCGCATTCTCTCTGACGACGACATTGATTTTACTGTCAGAAACCAAGCAGCGGCTGCGGATATTTTAAAAACTATTACCAGCGCTCTAAGTTTATTTTTAACCTCCATGGCGGCTATCTCGCTGGTGGTCGGAGGCGTCGGAATTTTAAATATCATGCTGGCTACGGTAGCGGAGAGGACTCGCGAGATCGGCCTGCGTAAAGCAGTCGGCGCGACCAACGGGATGGTGATGCGACAATTTTTACTTGAGGCAGGAACGCTGACTTTTATCGGAGGCGCCTTCGGGATCATTATCGGCATTGTTCTTTCGTATTTGATGGCAGTCTTGATGCGCTATCTGGGTTTTGACTGGGATTTTGTTATTTCGATTTCCTCGGTGCTGGTGGCTGTCGGGGTGTCGATATTGACCGGAGTAATTTTTGGCCTATATCCATCATTTAAAGCTTCCAAGTTAAATCCGATTGACGCCTTGCGTTATGAATAATTTTTAAATAAAAAAATGATAAAAGCATTTCAACAATCGATCAAAGCTCTGCGCGCCAATCTCGGACGAACAATCCTGACGATGCTTGGCATCATCATCGGCATCGGGACGGTTATTCTAGTTTTGTCAGCCGGGGCCGGCTTCCGTTCGCTGATAGATTCGGAAGTCGCTGTTTTAGGCAGTAATACTTTATTTGTGCAAACTCACATTCCTTCTGCTACCAAAAACCGGGGCGCCTTGTCGGACGGCCCCGGAGGAGCTTTAGAGGGAGTTATTATCAGCAGTTTTAAACAGCGGGACTTGGACGAGATAAACAAACTGCAAAATGTTTCCGGAAGTTACGGGATTATTACCGGACAAGCGGTGGTGGTTTATCGAAGCAATAAAAAAAGCGCGATATATTACGGAACCGGAGCCGAAAGATTTAATATTGATAAAACCACTTTAGCGACCGGCCGTTTTTTTACCAAAGCGGAAGATAGTAGCGGAGCGCAGATGGCTGTCTTAGGAGCCACTGTTGCCAAAGATCTTTTTGGGCAAGACGATCCGATTGGAAAATTGTTTAGGCTTGGCACTTTGAATTTCCAAGTAGTCGGTGTTTACACTCCGCAAGGAGCGCTTTCTGATACCGACGGAACAGTATTTATCCCGCTCAACACCGCTCAGAAAAAGTTGCTCGGCGTAGACTACATGACCATAGGGATTGTAGCTTTGGATGATATCTCTAAAGCGGATGTTACAGCGGAACAAATAAAAATTGCTTTACGAATCAATCACCATATTACTGATCCAGCCAAAGATGATTTTATTGTGCAGACGCAAGCGCAAGCCCTGGATACTTTTAATGTTATTTTTAACGGCATTACTTATTTGCTTATCGCCATTGCGGCGATCTCTCTCTTGGTGGGGGGTGTAGGAATTATGAACATAATGTATGTGGTCGTAACCGAAAGAACTGCCGAGATCGGACTCAAGAAAGCGCTCGGAGCCAGAGAGTCGGACATCTTAAATGAGTTTCTCATAGAAGCGATCATTGTGACTGTCTTTGGAGGAGTTATTGGCATCGGCCTGGGCTCCTTGCTGGGCTTGGCTGTTTCCTTGATCGCCAAGAGCGCTAATCTGGCTTGGACATTTTCTGTACCATTGTACGCCATTGTTTTGGGGTGCGGAGTTTCTGCGGTAATTGGGATATTTTTCGGAGTTTTCCCGGCTCGCTCCGCTGCCAAGCTGGACCCGATTGAAGCTTTGAGATACGAATAAAAACTGTTATATTCTTTTTATGTCAAAACTTTCTGTGGGAATTGTCGGTTTGCCAAACGTGGGGAAGTCCACGCTTTTTAATGCGCTGACGAAGAAAGGCGTGCCGGCGGAGAATTACCCATTTTGTACTATTGATCCATCAGTTGGCATTGTCCCAGTGCCGGATGAACGCTTGACCAAGCTCTCCACAATTTCCAAATCAAAAAAAACTATTCCGGCCGTGGTGGAGTTTGTGGATATTGCCGGACTGGTCAAAGGTGCCTCCGAGGGCGCCGGACTGGGGAATAAATTTCTTTCTCATATCCGCGAGGTGGACGCTATCATTGAAGTCGTGCGGATCTTTGAAGATAAAGATATGATTCACGTTCATGATAAAATCGATCCACTCTTTGATATTGAAGTTATAAATTTTGAATTGGAACAGGCGGGGATTAAAAAGCCAACTTTGTATGTACTCAACACTTCTGAAGCCGCCGATAATGTCAAAAAGGATTTTGTTTCCAAATTGCCTGGACCATACTTAGAAGTTGATCCAATCTTTGGAACTGGACTCGATAGTCTTATCAAAGCCAGCTATAATTTATTAAACCTAATTACCTTTTTTACCACCGGAGAAGACGAGTCGCGGGCTTGGACGACCCTCCGTGGGGCGACAGCGCCATTTGCGGGCAAATCCATTCATACTGATTTTCAGCAAAAATTTATTCGAGCAGAAGTGGTGTCTTACGATCAACTCATCGAAGCTGGGAGTTTTGCCAAAGCACGAGAAAAAGGCTGGGTGCGAACAGAAGGCAAGGAGTATATAGTACAAGATGGAGACGTAATAGAATTTTTAATATGATAAAAAAAGAAATAAAAATATTTTATTCGGAAGATTGGCGAGATTACGAGTTGCTGGATACAGGCGAAGGGGAAAAACTGGAGAGATTCGGCCAATACGTTTTTGTGCGTCCGCACGAAGACGCCGTTTGGCTGAAATGTTCAACACCGAGTGTTGAACAAATGTGGAAGAAAGCCGACGGAAAATTTTGGAGTTCAAAAGTTGGCGCCAAAGCCGGCTGGAAGATGAACAATAATCGAGGGGAGTCCTCGATTAAAAAGTGGGAGATGGAATACAGAGGGATTAAATTTTTAGCAACGCCGACGCCATTTCGGCATCTGGGGTTTTTCCCAGAGCAGGCGAGCCATTGGGATTTTATTGAAGAAACAATTAAAGATGCTTTAAATTCCAGAGGTCGGACCTCAAGGGAGCCCGAGGTCCGACCCCTGGAATTTTTAAATTTATTCGGTTACACCGGCGTGGCGAGTCTTTTTGCTTTACGTGCCGGGGCGGAAGTGACTCACCTAGATGCTTCCAAGCAAACCTTGAATTGGGCGAAGGAAAATGAAAAATTAAACAGCGATCAATTTGCGCAAGGACAGTCCTTGCGCGTGATAGAAGACGACGCTATTAAATTTTTAGAGAGAGAAGCAAAAAGGGGAAATAAATATGATGCTATTATAATGGACCCGCCGAAGTTTGGTCGCGGGCCGAAAGGGGAGATCTGGAAAATAGAAGAAATGCTCCCGAAGCTTTTGGTGCAAATGCGAAAAGTTTTAAGTGATCAGCCACTTTTTGTTATCCTTACTTCCTATGCCATTGATTCCTCGTCTCTTTCTCTAGGATACGCGCTCGAAGAAGCAATGAAAGATTTCAAAGGAAGTGTCGAGGCGGGGGAGCTTTGTGTGTTGGAAAAGTCCAACAATCGCCTTATTTCCCTTGCTAATACAGCTGTCTGGAGTGCCTTGCCTAAATAAAATAGCTGATGGTATAATATAGATTATGGAAACACAAATAAAAACAAGTGGTGGCGCAAAGGATTTCTTTTTAAACTTAGGGGCGATCGTTGTGCTTTACACTTTAGTGGTTAGTCTTTTAAATTTATTATTTAATATTATTAACACAATTTATCCAAAAATTACTAACGGATATGATTATTCTAGTAGTGCATCTATTAGTTGGCCGGTTGCTGTACTTATTATTTTCTTTCCGATTTTTATTTTTCTAATGTGGCTTTTAGGAAAGGAATATACGGCAGAGCCTGAAAGAAAAAATCTAGGTATTCATAAAATACTTACCTACATAACTTTATTCGTTGCTGGTCTGACTATGGCTATTGATTTGATAGTAGTGCTTTATTACTTTCTCGATGGGCAGGAGATAACGACTGGCTTTCTTCTTAAGGTCTTAATGGTGATTATCGTTGCAGCTAGCGTATTTATTTACTATATTTCTGACCTTAGAGACAGGTTGACGATGAAATCAAGAATGTTCTGGAGGGTTTTCGCCGGGGTTTTTATTTTGGGTTCAATTATTTGGGGCTTTGCTGTTATCGGTTCACCAGCTACTCAGAGACTTATAAAATATGACGAGCAAAAAATAACTGATTTACAAAACATAAACAACCAGATTATAAATTATTATTCAACCAAAGGATCTTTGCCTGCAAATCTTACAGATACAGCAAATGGAAATTATTATATCCCCCAAGTGGATCCACAGAATCAAAAACCGTATGAATATATTAAAACAGGAAACACAACCTACAATCTTTGCGCCGATTTCAACAAAGCTTCCAATGACAACAACAATATTGCTCGTCCCGTCGGTTCTTTTGGAGACCAATCATGGATACATCCCGCTGGCAGGTATTGTTTTCAGGAAACAGTAAATCTTAATATGTTTCCTTATCCAAAAGCTATTCCAGTTGTAAATTAATTAAACAGAAGTACAAAAAAGCGCTTTGCATAAAAGCGTTTTTTTGTATATTATGGAATATATGAAGGAATATGATCACAAAAAGATAGAAAAAAAATGGCAAACTCTCTGGGAGAAAAAAGGAATTTTCCAGGCGCTAGACAATTCTAAAAAACCGAAATATTACAGCCTGATAGAATTTCCTTATCCTTCGGGCGATGGACTGCATGTCGGGCACCCTCGGCCATACATTGGCATGGACATTATTTCCAGAAAAAGAAGACTGGAGGGTTTCAATGTTTTGTATCCTATCGGCTGGGACGCCTTTGGCTTGCCGACAGAAAACTATGCGATAAAAACCGGCCAAGATCCGCGAGTAGTTACTAAAAAGAATACCGACACTTTTCGTCGCCAGATAA
>Ga0172379_10001356_pt1 | contig 49436 bp, 55 predicted proteins | sample GrowelOW334metaG_FD_119756 | JGI IMG/M metagenome (GOLD analysis project Ga0172379, IMG submission 119756) | Groundwater microbial communities from an aquifer near a municipal landfill in Southern Ontario, Canada - Groundwater well OW334 metaG | ecosystem: Environmental > Aquatic > Deep... | reverse complement strand
CCTCCGTCAACCCTCAAATTACACAGATGAAATATCCTTACTCATTTATGTAACCGCAACAGCTCAAAAAGCTTGTTGGTGATAGTCGTATCTATCACTCCCCGAAAACCGTCGGAGGCGGTGAGGTACAATTACCCGGCGACACAGACTGACGGTCATTGCTGTGCGCCCATATTTTTTAAAGAATTATTTCACGCAGCTTGAGTACTGACAGTAGTCAAATCCTCAGAAATGGGGGGGGGCGAGAGTATCGCGCTCTCGCCACGGTTTTTATTCCCCGGGATCCCCACTTAGATTGTGCCATGTTATCCCATGCTCTTCCATTAAGGATATCATAGGACACCAATCATCCTTTTTACGATTCCAGAGCAAGGTTTTTATTCCAAGCTCTTTTGTCGCAGTGATTATTCCATTGATCTCTTCCTGTTCAAGACAGCACGCACACCATAAGTGCGGTGGTTGTCCATCATGTGGAAATCCTATTACAGCCCCAAAATCAGCATCTGCAACTATTTCCATTCTAGAGGATATAGGCATTCGCTTTTCCTCACCACTAAGTTCAACCGGTGACCATGGGTTTTGAGTGGGTGTAATTTTCATGATATTTCTCCAAAAAATGTTTGTGGCAAAATTGCCGGTAATTCAATGTTCTTTAACTTATCTGATGATATTGTATCACAGAAACGACTTAACGTCAAAAAAGATGTCTAATCTGTCAAAATAATCTGTCATAAAATATTCAATAAATATATATAATTAGAGCGATATTCGATATTTAAGGAAATAGTTGTCAAAATTATTGACTATAGTTGTGAATGGGTGTATAATGAACGTAGCTTTTAGCTTTTAGCTTTTAGCTTTTAGCTTTTAGCTTTTAGCTTTTACTGTCGCCGGACGGTGAGGATTGGGATGGGGACCCGATCCGCAAGACTTATTGAGGGCTTTTGTGAGGAACGAAACAAAAGACCCAATAAGTGGACAGCTTCTGTAAGAAGGTTGCACCTCCGTTCGAAACGTTTGAAAGGGCAAACAAAACTTATTTATTAAAAAAAGCTCTTTGTTGACAGCTCAAACGTTTCGGGGTACAACCCCGCTCCGGCGAAAGTCGCTCGTCTAAAACCTAAAACCTTCCGCCAGCGGGCGGATCCTCCCGCGGGAGGAAAAACCTAACACCTAAAAAATATGGACCACCTCATCTCCCCCCTTAAAGATCTCGGTCTTACCGAGAAAGAAGCTCGCGTTTACCTTGCTCTTCTTCAGCTTGGTCCCGCGACTCCCTACAAGATTGCTAAAAAATCGCGGCTCAAACGACCGACGGCATATGTTATTGCGGAGGAACTTGTTGAAAAAGGGCTTATCGTGCATGTTCCCGGGGAAGAACCGCGTCGCTATATCGCGCGGACGCCGGAAACTTTTTTTGAGGGAATGGAAGAAAAGCTGGCGAAAGCGCGTGCGATATTGCCGGAATTGAAATCTTTGCAAAAAGGCACGTCGGAAAAACCAAGCGTCATGTATTTTGACGGCGTTGAAGGTTTGCGGCAGGCGTATGAATATCGGGAAAAAGAACTGCATGGAAAAAATATCGTCGGTTTCTTCGCTTCCGCCGAAGATATTTCAGACGAAGTGAACAAAGTTTTTTTTGAGTGGAACGAATATATCGAAAGGCACAAAACACACGTTCGCGGGCTGACGGTGGATAGTTCAACACTAAAATCCTACGCAAAATGGCTATTACCGAAAGACTCACAGGTAACCATGAAATTTCTCCCTTCGGAAATATACAGTGCAAAAACCTCGATCGAATCGTGCGACGACCAATTTGTCCGCATTTGTCTCATGGAAAGCGTACAGACGCTCATTATAGAATCGCCGAAACTCGCAAGAGCTCTGCGTGAAGTGTTCGAAATTTCATGGAAAGGACTGGATGGGAAGTATGATATGCCGACGAGTATCCCCACTTCGCTAAAGCTACGCGGGACAAGCCGAGAATAAACGTCGTCAGTGTTCGGTTGCTTTCTTTTTGTATTTGGTGTATCCTATCGCCAGTACAAAATTACCGTTCTTTAAGGAGGACGCATGTCGTTATATTTATTTCTGATCAAAGTGCTGGGAACCTTCGGTATCGGTTTTTTTCTCGTCGGGTTATTGCTCGGCATCGCCTGCTTGTTTTGGCGAAAAAAATGGAAATGGATACTTTCATCCATACTATTCGTTCTTTCGGCGGGGACATTCATTTTCTTCGCCTATATCCAGCCGGGATTCGGCTTGGATGTTGTCGTAATGGTCCTGGTCAACATCGTTTTTTTCTTCCTCTACCAATGGGTTGGGTGGAATTCAAAAAAATAAGATGCGCATTTCGCGCAAAATGCCTTCGTTCTCACGAAGGTATTTTTTACACAAAAAAAGAAGAGCCGACCTTGGCTCTTCTTGGTGCTACGTTTTACTTATTTCGTTCCTCCGGCGTATCCGCGTGACGGACTGCCGTAGATTTTGGTGTACCCGTTTTTCGGACCCCATGTTTTCATGAAATACTCGAGGGTTTCCTCGCTTATGTCTCCGCACAGGTGATGGCGTTCGGTCGTTTCTCCTTCTTTGTCGTGCAGGCGAATGATCACAGGTACTTTTTCGAGAACGGCTGCCACTTGCGCCGTCAGATAGGGAAGGCTGTAACCGATACCCGTGTTTTCACGAAGGTCGTGGATCTTTTCACTCCCTATATTGAAAGTCGGAGACCAATAAATTTTTTCTCGGAATTTCTGGACGGACGCTGACACTTCCTCGATTGTCTTTTTCGTAGCCTTGGCTATTTCCTCGAGTTTTACCTGAAGCACTTCTTCGGTTGTCACTCCGGGACATTCTCCTTTCATTGCAGCATTGTAACAGTGATCCATCGCCGCCAAAATAAGATCGCGGTGTCCGTTTGGCGGACGCGGAAGACCAAGGTGCTCATACACTTGCCCGATCGAAGATGCTTCCCAATACAAGCTCGGACCTTTTCCGTACCCGGGATCGCCGGGGCGGTGATGGTCAAAACGTTTTATCAGAAATCCGCACTCCATAAAGATAACTTTCGTGCCTGTAGGGATGTCGTCTTCGTTATCCGCTTCGTACGCGTTCGCCGCATGAACGGGAACGCCTCCTTTTTTTGCTTGAATAACGGTTTTGCCCTGCTTGGTAAGAATGTCTATTGCCCGCTCCATCTCGGGATCTTTCGCTCCCGCGAGATAAACTGTTTTTGTCATCTTATTTCTCCAAAGTAATTGGGGTAATAGATCTAACTTGTGGTGGATAGAGCTCTTGGCTGGTGTCTGCAACAGACCGGTAGTCGACGCCGGCGCTCATTGTTCTTGCCGGATAAAAAAGATACAGGTTATAGAGTTTGCCTCCAAAACGAAACAGAGATTTTACGTGTCTTCCAATATTTTTTTCATCCCTGCTGTCCGGAACCTGAGCGATCATGTCGTCGTGGAATGTTTCGATCGTTTCTCCTTCCGCAAGCAGAATTGGAAGAAATTCTCGGTTGATAAACGCCGGCTGAAAAATATCGTTCAGGGTTGCCGTTTCAGGACTATCACGGAGGATGTCCATGACCGCCATTGGTGTTGCTGTGTTGTTTGTTTCTTTCATTTTTACTTCTCCTCTGTTGTGTTTTCATTCCAAATCTGTATAATTCTTTTCACGTCTTTTACAGAACATGAATACCCATAGCGTTTGTAGCGCATGAATCTTTCAAAGCATGCCTGCGGATAAAGTAAGTTTTTTAGCGTCATTTTTCGATCCGCGATGGCTTTTTCGTACCCGTCGGGAAGAAAAAATTTTCCTTCCGAATAACATCCCGCCGCTATATCGAAATCGGCTTGTTCTATACAATCTTGGACAGATCGACATTCCTCTTCAAAAATAAGATCTATCGGCGGGTCATGGTTGTTTATGGTGTGAATTCCTTCAGCTTTCTTCTCAACTTCGAACTTGGTAATCAATGTTTCATACCGTTCGCGGTCAAAAAAGAAAATATCGATATCTCTTGGAGGGTTATTTTCGAAATACGCCCGCACCGCACCGCCTACAATAGCGGCTTTTCCCTCTTCGACCGTTTTTGTGAGCGGCGAGGGGAGGGAATGTAATACTTTTTTCATTACTTTCTTCCTTTCGTTTATGGTGTCAAACATCGTTCTCTCGGCACATATCTTAACACATATTTGTTTATTTTGTCAATTATTAACAAAAAACTATTAACAAAAAATCGCAGAGGCGGTTTTTTGGTTTGATAACTCTGTATTTGTATTATTGCGCAATACGGTCGAGAAGGGCTTGAGACAGCACCGCCGGTTTGCATTCTATCGTATTGCCGCGGACGGAAAACTTCCATAGTTTGCCGCCGAAAGAAAACCATTCGTTGGAAATGATCGTTTTTCCTTCCGTTGTTTTTGATACCATTGTCAGCTGTTCGAAAAGTATCATACAATCTTCGTTGCCGTCCGTGTCAAAAGAAAACGGTTCTCCTTTTTCAAAAAGAGCCACCAGATCTGCACCTTTCGGGTTTTTGTTCAAAAGATCGATAATTCCTTCCTGTTGTTGTTTAAGTATCTCATCGGGCGAAGTGTCTTCGTTTGTCCCGATATTGAAATAGACACCGGTTGTTTGTTTTTCCATAGGTTGATTATAGCATTATTTTTTAGAAATTACCCAAAGCGCATCGAAGATCAGACGCATGCTGTCGGCAATGCTTTTGTTTTTTATGAACGTGATGGTGGTTTCGTTCTCAATTTTTTCTTGCGAAACCGTATCGGTAAAAATGGCGGTTCTGTCGTGGAAAATGCCGATTCCTGCGCCGATGGGGTATTCTTTGGGCAAGATGCGGTATTCGGCGATTTCGGCGAGCGGACCTTCGGCTTTTCCGTTTTTTGTTTTTGTGTCGTGGCGGAATAGTACTTTGGCGGGAATATTTTTTCGTTTCATCTCCAAATAGTACTGTTTCATGAATTGTTCCGTTCTCGGGTCTTGGATCTTATCGACGGCGGCAATAATGCGGAGTTCTTTTTTGCATAAAAGCACATCAGAAAGATAATTTTTCCACCCCTCAATGCCACGGTAAAGGAAGAGAGCTTCGGGATTTGGCACGTTTTCATAAAGTGCTGAAAGGTCGGGGAGGATCGCATCAAGTTTTTGTTTCTTCTCGTCCAATATCTCGCTGAACCTTCCCGGGTCGGTCGCCTGATAGCGGACGTTCTTCGTTTCAAGTATCTCGAATACTAAACCTTTTTCAATAAGACGGCGAAGTGAATCGTACACATTCCGGCGGTGTATACCGGACTTTTCAGCGATCGTTCCAACCGCCATTTCTCCATTCTGCAGGAGAGTTTCGTATATCTTCGCTTCGTTTTGGGCAAGCCCCAATTCTTCAAGAATAGATTGATATTTCACTGTATTTTTTTTGTTTATATTATATGGTGATAGAGCACACCACGTGGTGGTATTTACCACCATATATATAGTATAGTATGCTGTTGGTAGAAAGTCAACATTTCGTTTGGCTATTTGACAGGAGAAAGTCATGAATGAAATATTTGGTACCGTTTTGGTTTTTATCGGCATATTCCTTTTTATTTTCGGGGAGTTTGAAAAAGGTAATGGTGGTTGGGTGTGGCATGTATTTGCATTAGCGGTTTTTGCGTCGGTGGCATTTTCTATCGGAAGAACTACCGTGTCTGGTCATTCACGGTATTCTGATATTGGCACCATTGAATCGGGCGTAAAGTATAGCACTTACAAAGTCTCCATACCGGATCCTGTCTATAAGTACTATGTTTTTGTTAAGGAAGGAGAGGATGTTCCGGTGTTTTACCAATTTTCAAACAAAGTAGAAATACCAGAGGGAGACTTTACGAACGGCACATCGGACGTGAATTACGTGAAAAAGAATTGAAACGGGGAAGCGTAATGAATATAGCGAATAAAGAAATACCAAGCGAAATTACGGAAGCGGAAAAAAAGTATAAAAGAGCGAAAGAGTTTGAAACGACTGCTTTTGATCTTTATAAACGATATGAAAAAAAATGGAGAATAGTGCAAAAAATAAAAGAGGAAGCCGGATATGAATATGGCGAGATAATAGCAAAATATTTTCCGCCGAAAAAATTTAGTTTTGAGTGGTTTAGGCGTTTTCATCCCGGGATTTTTCTCATTCTTATCATTTGTTTTGCTGGAGGTGTTCCGATAGTAATGCTCTACACATTACCTCAAAGTGCTATTTTGGTGTTTATCGTCTTCAGTGTTTTTTGTTCTCTTTGTTTTGTCGTATATTCAAATTGGAAAAACGAAGATAAAGAAAATGATAAATCATGAATAATTGGAGGGCGCTATGAATACTTTATCAGATCCAAATTTTATTGGTTTTTTGGGGTTTGCTATAGGATTTTTTATTTTAGCGTTATGCGTCCCTGTAAGTGCACAAGCTTTTGAAATTACCAACTTGAAAGAGGGGAAATGGAAATGGTTTGGGATGTCAATTATGTGGTTTATAGGCATGGTGGGATTTTTAGTTGCTTCCTCTGTTCAAGTCTTTGATAATACCCTGCCGTTTTCAATAATCACAGGAATGATGTCTGTAGGATTCTTTTTTCTCTTTATTTATGCATGGTTTCAGGAATAAAGTACGCTTTTAAACGATATCGTCCAGTTTTATTATTGGACGATATTTTTGCACAAAAAACCCTCCTTTCGGAGGGGCTTTTGTAAGTGGTACAAATAAGAAAAATCTTATTTGACGGCGTCCTTCAATGATTTGGCGGCGCGGAATTTCGGTACTTTCATGGCCGCGACCTGAATCAACTCACCGGTTTTTGGGTTTCTCGCGGTGCGGGCCTTGCGGGCCTTTACGGCAAAAATTCCAAGACCTGCGACGGAGACGTCTTCTCCTTTGGACATGCTTCCCACGATTGTGGAAATTACCATTTCGACACAGTCTTCAGCGGATTTCTTGGTTCCTCCAAGTACTCCGTGAACTGCCTCGATGATATCTTGCTTGTTCATGATACAAGTTAGATTAGTTTTTATAAGCTTCGATTGTCAAAATTTTCATTAAGACAACTCGAATCGACCAAATATATCTTGCTTCAATTATACAGTATTGAAAATACTTTGCAATAGAGCGATATTTTTCTATCCACAGATATACTTGACTTTATTAAGGAGAACATGAAGGAAAAAACGTTTACTTTAAAGGGAATTTTGAGGTAGTAATTTTTCTTAGTCAAAAAATCACGCTTCGGTGAAAAAGCGTGATTTTTAGGGATGTTTTGTTTAAAAAATTTCTAATTACTAATATCTAATTTCTAATAAAATGTCTAATAACTAAATACCAAAAAACAACGCATTACTTATACATTAGGATTTTTATTAGAAATTAGAAATTAGGAATTAGATATTAGAAATTTTTGTGCGTTTACCGTGCGTATTCTATCACTCTCGTTTCCCTAATTACATTTACTTTTATCTCTCCCGGATATTTGAGTTCGTTTTCAACCTTCACCGCCACTTCTCTGGCGAGTCTTTTTGCTTCGAGATCGGAGATCGCGTCGGGGAAAACGAAGATGCGAATTTCTCTGCCGGCTTGGAGGGCGTAGGCTTTTTCTACTCCGGTAAATGAATTGGCGATCCTTTCGAGTTCTTCGAGACGCTTGATGTAATTTTCCACGGAGTCGCGTCTTGCACCCGGGCGGCCGCCGGAGATGGCGTCGGCAACCTGCACGAGAATTGATTCGATCGTTTCGTACGGATATTCTTCATGATGTGCCTGCATCGCTTTGATGATGCGCTCGTCCGCTCCGAATTTCTGTAATATTCTTCTTCCGATATCGACGTGCGTTCCCTGGATTTCGTGGTCAACGGCTTTGCCGATGTCGTGGAGAAGGGCGCCGGCTTTGGCGATCTGGACATCCGCGCCGAGTTCGGTTGCGAGCATTCCGCAGATATGCGCCATTTCAATGGAGTGTTGCAAAACATTTTGTCCGTAGCTGGTTCGGAAATGAAGGCGGCCGAGAATGGAAACGATGCGCGGGTCGAGATTGAATACTCCACACTCATACACGGCTTTTTCTCCGGAATCTTTGATGATCTTATTGATCTCATGCCGGGCTTTTTCCACCATTTCTTCGATCTTTACGGGCTGGATGCGCCCGTCGGCGATGAGATTTTCGAGGGCGAGTTTGGCGATATTGCGGCGCACGGGATCGAAGGCGGAAATGGTAATCGCGCCGGGGGTATCGTCGACAATGAGCTCTACTCCGGCGACTCTTTCGAAAGCCCGAATATTACGCCCTTCTTTACCGATGATCTTTCCTTTGATCTCGTCGTTCGGAATGGTTACCGCAGTGGTGAGAACGTCGGAAGACACGGAATTACCGAGACGATGGATCGCCGTCGTTAGCATTTCTTTCGCTTTTCGTTCGATCTTTTCTCCTCCCGTCATTTCCAGTTTTTGGATCCGGATCATGATATCTTCTTCGTTCTGCTTCTCAATTTTGAGAATAAGCTCTTCCTTTGCTTTTTCCGGGGTAAGGTTTGCGACACGGGCAAGGTCTTTCTCAACAACGCCTTTCAGCGCCTCCGTATCTTCGCGGATCTTTTTGATTTCGACGACCTTTTGTTTCAACCCTTCGACTTCGCGGTCAATATCCTGCTGGCGTTTATCCAGAAGTTCCTCTTTCTTGATGTAGCGATCCTCCGTTTTTTTGAGGCTCTCTTTTTTTTCTTTTTCCTCTTTCTTGAACTCTTCTATCTTTTTCTCGACTTCTTTTTCTGCCTTCGTGGTGATCTTCTGGGCTTCCTCTTTGGCATTCAGCAGCATTTGCTTGATCTGAATTTCCATCGAGCCCTTTTTGCCGAGAGATACCAAGAGGCGAAGGTAATACCCGAAAGCCACACCGGCGAGAGTGATGGCAACGAGCAATAATATTTGTAATGTCATCGTGGGTGTTTCGCTCTACGCGAAAACCCCTACCAAGTAGGCGTTTCTATTAGAAGTGCGGGTTTATATAGTGTTTTTCGTAATTGAAATCGCATAATTTAAGTAACCGGGGTATTCTTTTGAACGAAACCTGATTCCGAAGCCCTTCGGCAACGGTAAATTAACTCATAACGAATACTCCGATAATAGCAGAAGAGGAGAGAAAAGTCCACTGCTTCGCTCTCCGCTACGCTACGAGCTACGCAGTGCAGGCACTTTTAGTAAGTTACCCGAGCTTGTTTTTGCAGAGAAGCAGTGGTCCTGCGTAGCTTTAGCGAAGCAGGGGCAGGGTAAAGATTAAAGATTTACGGATTTAAGAATCTGGACGACGGAAAAGAATCACAGAGACGGCAAAACTTGGCGGTGAGTCCGCTTCGCAAAGCGGTCTCTCCGCTAAGTTTTGCTGTCGGGCTTTTGTATTACTCTACGACGAACTTGGGGGGTCGCACCGCACGGACGAAGCGGAATGACCCCCAAGTTACGACGATTTTTTTTAGGCAAATCTCACATTGGGGAATTTTGAGTATTTTTCTTTAAGGCGAAAGGGAAGATAGATTTTACCATGTGAATTTTTCAGAACTTTTTCGGGTATTTCTGTTAGCGGGATGTTATAAAATTCAACGCCCGAGTTAAAAATAACACTTTCTGATATTTTTGTGAGGGAATCACAATCTTGAAACTTTGTTTGCGCATTAAATATCACACCGTCAGGTATTTCTGTAATCAAAGATTGATCGCGAAATTCGGTATAATCATTGAATATCATGTTTTTTGGTATCTTGGTAAGTAGTGGCGGTTTATTCCGAAATACACAATCAACATATCCTTCAACGACAAGCGGGTTTTTGCGATTGTTCAACATTTCAACATCGTTTTCTGTAAAATTCCCAAAACAAATCCTTGTATCTTCCGTAACACTTTCGGCTGTGGCGACGATTTGATCTCTTCGACAATTATACATAACACAATAATCATCAATGATGTCGCGATTTTCTAAAAGTTCTTCAATCCTTGGGTCGTCTTGATAACCGAAACCGTCAATCGTTTTTCCATTTTTTTCGTACACAAATTCAAGTTCTTCTTTTGTGAATGACTCACCGGTTTTTTGTTTTTCAACCAAGCGTGTCATTTCTTGCATATCGTGTTCTTTTTTCAGATACTTTTCTTTGTCGGGGAATTCTTGCAGTTTTTCTTCGAGCACTTTTCCGATGAATGGGTCAAGGTTTTGTTTGTAGGCGACACCGCGGACTTCGGCGATGTTGTTATTTTCCATACGGATGGCAATTCTTGGCAAGGTAGCATTTTCTTCGTCGTCTTTGGAATAGTACACGTAAAAATCTCCGCCTTCAAGGTGCGTTTTTGCGGTGTTCATTCCGGCGGTACACCAGCCGGTACCTTTTCCGCGGATTGTTTTGACTAGTTCTTTCGGGTCGGAACCTTGGTCGAATTTTCGCCATTCGCCTTCGGTTATCAGCAGTAAATGCTCAGGAATCGGGTTGTAGAGCGTATTTGCCCACGCATACAATTTTGCAAAATCTTCTTTTTCCAGATATTTTTCAAATTCCGCGCGTTCTTCGGGTTGAATGTCGTTATCAAATTCGTGGTTCTCTTTGCGATATTTTTCTTGAATTGCATCCAAAACATAATTGAGCGCCTCTTGATTCAAGTCGGGAAATTGTTTTATCGTCCCGCGGGAGCGTTTCGGAAATTCTCCTTTTTCTTTATCAAATTCTTGCAGTTTTATGATATTGCGAAAAACCCAGTATTTTACATCGTCGGGAATACCTTTGGAATCGGAAAGCGCGAAATAGTCCAGCCATTGTTCCAGCGACGAAGATTGGTCGGAAAGTACTCCTTCGGTATTCAGTGTTTTTGCTTTTTCTTTCTGTTCATCACTCATATTCTGCCAATCGCCGAGCTGTCCGCGTTCCGCCATGATATTTTCTTGCAATTTCCAGTAACTCTCGGGAATTTCTTCCGGTTTGGTAACATATTCGGATAGAACGCGGTGTTTCAGGCGATCAAACCCGCTCTCTCGTTCGGGGCGTTCTTCGTTTTTCTTTGCCACGCCATAGCCTTCGGCGGAGGCGGGAGAGTCGTAAAAAATATTTCCCAACCTTTGAAGATAAGAATTGATAAGTTCATCTTTGGAATGAACTTTTTCCCCGTGTTCGCGCGCCTTTCTCGTTGCGCGAATAACCGACAGAGACCCAGCAAGGTCGGGATAATTTTTATCAAGAAAGTGTTCCATTAACTGATTATAATATAAAAATACGAAAATAGAAAAATAGCCCCCGCAAAACAAAACCTTCGTTTTTTTGGAAATTATTTTTTTGAAAAAATAGGCTTTTGTTAAGACCTTAATTCGCCAAAACCATCTTTTTCAAAATCGGACGTTTTGTTTTGCGGAGGCCGTAGAAAGATTGCTACGATAACCGAAACGTCATGGACGGGGTCGGAGCACCACAAGAGTATTTCCATTTTGTAATCGCTACGCTCAACAAAATTAGGTCACCCGCGTCCGGCGACAAAAAAGAAAGATTACTACGTCGTATTTTTTCTATTTCGTGTCCTTCGTTTTTGGATGAAAGCAGTTGTTTTAAATTTTTTCCCAAAGAAGCTCGAAAAGTTGTCGCATGGCGGTGGCGACGTGGGGGTTGTCGAAAATTACGGCTTGTTTTTCATTTAACATTACAAAGCGGACGAAAAAGTCATTGGCTTCAATCGAGATATTCGAGGAATATTTTTCGTAGGGGATCATCTTTACTGTGCGAAGGTGCTCGGGGTCGAGTGAGCGAAAAAGTTTGAGCGATGGATGATCGGGGACAATGGCACGGGAAGAAATGCGGAGCTTGGCGTTTTCTTTGTTCCAACGAAGAAAAATATCGTTCAATTTTTCGTCTACATGCAGAGCGGAAGCATAAAAACCGACGAATGATTTTCCTTTCAATTCTTTCATTCGGTATCGCATTGCATCCTCTACTCCTTTTAGTCCTTCATAAAAAAGCGTTTTCGGTGCTGTGCCTTCAAACATACGCGCAAACGCCGACAATTCCGGTATTTTTTTCTTCGCTTCTTCCAGTCGCGTTTCGGTATCGCGAAATAGATCTTCCGGCGCTTTTGCCCGATATTTCTTTTTTCCCGCGCGGGGAATTTTCAGCGCGAGATTTTTCCGAACCAGTTCGTCTAAAAGGACGTACGCCGTCGGTTTTTTGAGTCCGGCACGGTCGGCAACGGCATACGCCGAGGCCTGCCCGAGTTCAAGAAGGGCGAGATATGCCTTTGATTCTTTATCACTTAGTCCAAGCGCTTGCAGAGCTTCAATATTGTTCATGTTTCAATTATATGAAAATATAAAAAATAGTCAATATAATTATAGATATTTGCTACACGAAATATTGCTTATAAACAGCCATAGTTTTGATAATTTTTAAAAAACGTCTATAAAAATTGAATATATGTTATCTCCGACATATACTAACAAATAGGGAATAGTAATTTAAAAAAAGATCTTTAAATAATTTTTGGAGGAGCGTAATGATTTGTTCAAAGTGTAAAAATGAATTGGAGGTAATTTGCGGAGAAGTAACCCAATGCAGTCATTGCCTTCAAGCAGCAAAAAAACAGTAGGCTAAAGAACAGGAAGAGTATGAGGAAGAAAGCGAACGAGTTGCAGATGAGATAAGTGCCGGCTATAAGGCGCAGGGTTGTTTTCCTCACTGGACCGACGATTGGAAGCCGACACCATGGTAAATATCCGAGTAACAATGTAACGTAGGAATTATTATTATGTCAGTCAGACAATGGGAACATTTAAGCAATGAAGAATATCACCAAAGAGAAAAAAGAAAAGAAGAACTCGAGGAAAAATGCAAACCAAGCCCGTGGGGTCCTCCACGTTGGGAGGACATAGCTGAATTGGAAGCAGTGCGAATTAGTGAATGGGCTGAAAATATTGGGCGTTGGGGTTAAAAACAAACCACCATGACCGTATAACCGTCATGGTGGTTTTTTGTTCAGTAAAATATTTCTATTTTTTTATCTTTCTATTTTTCTATTCGTTTATCCTTTTGTCTTCGGATGAAAGACATCATCAACCAATCCATACGCTTTGGCTTCTTCGGCGCTCATGTAGTAGTCGCGGTCGGAGTCTTTGGTGATTTGGACTAATGTCTTTTTTGTATTTTTGGCGAGGATCTTTCCTAAACTTTCTTTTGTTTTCAGAATGTGTCTGGCGGTGATCTCAATATCGCTTGCTTGGCCTTCGGCTCCGCCCATGACCTGATGGATCATGACTTCGGCGCTCGGGAGAGCGTAGCGCTTGCCTTTGGCGCCCGAGGAGAGGAGTACGGCACCCATTGACGCGGCGATACCAACGCAGATGGTGGAAACGTCGGGTTTGATGTGTTCCATGGTGTCGTAGATGGCGAGGCCGGCCGTGACGGAACCGCCGGGGCTGTTGATATAGAGCATGATATCTTTTTTCGGGTCTTCGGCTTCAAGGAAGAGAAGCTGAGCGATGACGATATTTGCCGTGTAGTCGTCGATCGGGCCCGCGAGAAACACGATACGCTCGCGAAGAAGGCGAGAGTAAATGTCGTAGGCGCGTTCGCCGAATTGAGATTTTTCGATAACGGTGGGAATTAACATAGCTTTTAGCTTTTAGCTTTTAGCTTTTAGCTTTACAACGACGGACGAAACCCCTCGTCTATAAGCTATAACCTAACATCTATAAGCTCGTTATAAATAATAAACTCAGTATAGCATATTTTGAATATCTTGACAAGAGGTGTTAATTTTGGTATACTGTATACAGACAATTTTGTCCGATTGCTTTTTTGAGGAAATAAAAATGACTGCTATTAGCTGGAATGAAGTACTTGATGATACAAAAATGTTCACTGCTGTGGATCCGATAATTTTTGCGGCCTATGCCCGGTTGTTGGGATACCGGATTTTCCGATGGGACGGAAAGCTTTATCGTGTCGGCGGTACGACCGAAAGATGGAACAGCCACCCGTTGGATCGGAAAGAAATGGATAAGGAGACAAGCGGATGGAATGAAGTTCTTGATGGATCGAAACCCTTGTCCTTAATGGATGCGGCAATATTTGCCGAGTGTGCTCGGGTTCTGGGATATAAAAAATTTATTTGGAACGGGAAGCTTTATAATACACCTAAAGATCCGTCCCAAAAATGGGACAGCTCCCCAATAGACAATTAAAAAGAATAAGAAATTTGATGCCCCGCCCGTAAAATGGTGGGGTATTTTTTTTGACAAAAAAATAATTTAGGGGCAGAATGAACTGGGCATTATATATTCTGAAAAAATGGAGGTCTTATGATCTGGTGCTTGTTCTTTTTGGCTATTGCCTTGGTTTTGACCGGGGCAGCTGTCGTCGTTGAAAAAAGGAAAGGGTTTTGGATGGCGTCGCTTTGGTGGGCATTCGCATTTTTTGCTTGGATGTGGATGGGGTATCTCTATGGCGCTGAAATTTTATCGATGGTTCTCTCTAATTCGTAAGGAGGTTCGTATGGTGTTGTTTTGGCCTGTCGTATTAGGTATCGCTCGTATAGCACGTGTCATCGCCGTCATCGTCGGTCCCTTTATCGCCTTGCATAATGCCGGTCCGCCGGATGTTCCCGGGTCGAAAAACTCGAAAAGAAAGTGGTTGAAGAAGTAATTTATGATTTCGAAAAACTCACGTCCTTTTTAGGGAACGTGAGTTTTAATTTTACCGTTTTTTTAAATTTCTAATTCCTAATATATAATTTCTAACAAAATGCCTAATTCATAAACGATAAACACAAATAGACTTTTTTTAGACATTGCGATTTTTATTAGAAATTAGGAATTAGATATTAGAAATTCTTGTTGAATTTACAGGACACAAGACTATTTCACGGAGGTCTCTAAGAATTCCAATACCTTCTCATTCGTCATCACCATATCGACGTACGCCCGTGTCCTTTCTTTGTCGGCATCGGGGTAGTGTTCCATAAGGTGTTCGATTTCTTTTTCTAAGAGTTCTTTTTCTGGGGCGAGTTTTTCGACTTCTGCGATTTTGTTCAAAACAAGCTGGGTTTTGGCGCGGGATTCGGCGTCTTTTTGCCACTCTTTTTTCATATCCTCCTCGGTTTTTTTCAGGTGCTTCAGGTAGTCTTCAAATTTGATTCCCATCTGCGAAACGTCGTGCTTGAACTGCGCTACCATTCTTCCGAGTTCGCTTTCCACTAAAACATCGGGGAGTTCTGTTTTTGTTTCTTCGTTGATCTCTTTTATGATCTCCATGCGGCGTTTTTCTTTTGCCTGCTGTTCTTTCTCTTTCGTCATGTTATCCTTGAGGAGTTTTTTCAGATCGTCGACGGTTTTGAAATCGCCGAGCGACTGCAGGAATTTTTCGTCGAGCTCCGGGAGGTTTTCTTCTTTGATCTCCGTTTCTTTTGGCAGACCGTCTTCTCCGATAGTTTCGGCTTTTCCCGCGCGCTGTTTGCGGATATTTAAAATAACGTCATCGACTTCTTTATCTTCTACAGTAACTTTGATCGCGTCTTTTGTTTTTTTACCTGCGATCTTTTTGTAATCGGGAAGTGTAATTTCGGGAACTACTGCGACCGTTATTTTAAACTCGAACGGATTGCCTTTTGCCAGCTTCAAAATGCCGATCGTCGGATGTCCGATGGCATCGATCTTATTGGTAAGGATAATGTCCGTATATCTTGATTCGATGGCAATTTCCGCCATTTCCTCAAGAATGGTCATTTCTCCGACCGCGGTCGTGAGCGTCGCCTCGGGGATGTGCCCTTTGCGAAACCCCGGCAATTCAGCGTGTTCCGCCAAATGCGCCATAGCTTTTTTGCGGAATCCTTCAAAGTCATCCGCCTCCATCACGCCCATGATCTCAACCAGAGATTTGGGAAGTTTTTTTATTTCGATTTTCATGCGTTTAAGCATATAAATTTTTTGCTCGTTTGTCAAAATTCTTTGGTTTGTAAAATTTGGTAATTTCTGGTATAATTGTAACACGATGATTATTTTTGATACGCAAAAAATCAAACAATTTGGGGAAAAACACGGGCTTCGGATGGTCGTTCTTTTTGGGTCGCAAGCGAGAGGGGAAGCGAGGGTGGGAAGTGACACGGATATCGCTGTTTTTGCGGTGGAAAAGAAAAGCGTGCGGGAAATTTCGGAAATGCAGATTGAGTTTTCGGAAATATTTCACATTAAAGATGTGGAAATGGTTGATCTTTCGGGGCGAACTCCTCTCTTTTTGAAACAGGTTTCCGACGATGGAAAGGTGTTATACGAACAAAAACCGGGGATTTTTGATGAATTTCAGATTTATGCGTTTAAACGGTACGTGGAAGCAAAACCGCTTTTAGTCATGCGACGGGCGTTTGTCGAGAATTTTATTCGTTCACATGCAACCGTATGATAAACAAAGAACTCGTTACGGAAAGAATGGTGCAAATGAGCCAATTTCTTTCCGAACTTGAACCGCTGCTAAAAAAAGAAACAAGCGAGATCGTTCACGATACAGTCTTGCTTCATGCGATCGAACGGCTTTTCCAACTTATCGTCGATGACGCGGTGAGCATCAACAACCACATTATTACAAAAAACGAACTTGCGCCGTCGGAAGATTATCAGGGTACGTTTATGATCTTGGCGCAGAATAATGTTTTTCCTATGGATTTTTCGCTGAAAATCGCACCATCGGTCGGTTTGCGAAATCAAGTCGTCCACAAATATGGCGACGTAAATCTTACTCGGCTAATAGAAGAAATAAAAACCGATATCGGAGATTTTCCGGAATATCTCAAAAAGATAGATGAGTATTTGAAGCGCACGGAGTAGTTTTTGAACACAAAAAAATTCTCCTCGTTTGAGGAGAATTTTAAAAGAGGTCGCTTTGCATAAATTTGTTATTTTATGTATTATTCCATTCGGAATATCTTTGATGTCAATAAAGGAGAAGATGATGTCACAAATTGTCGACGAGAACTGCTCAAAATTGTTGCGAGTTTGCGGCTATGCCGGCGAACGGCTCTATCCATTCGTGTTGAGTATACTCAACCAAAGCTTCTCCTGTCACATGAAAGAGGCGGGGGACGAGCTTAAAAAAACGGTGCGATTTCTTTCGAACCGACCGCTCTCAGAGTATCGGGAAAAATCAGAACTTGAGGCGTCCTGGCGCTTAATAGAAGCACCTCCACCGTTTCTTGTGTGGAATTTTTTAACCGGTTCGAACCCCGAAAAAGCGGGAATTCCTTGCGGATATTCGAAAGATGAAGTTTTTATTCTCACAAAAGAGTGCGTGGATACTATTTCGGGAGCGGATAAACTCCGGCATTTGATCTGTCGGTGGGGAGATGGTATTCGCTTCTGCTTTGCTTCATTCATTATGGAAGGGTTTCTTCCTTTGGTGAGGCAAGAACAGCTCTGCCTGCCGAGCTTTGCAGGGTACGTGTCTTTGCGGGAAAAAGAAACGTTCGCGAAACCGATCGGTGAATTGTCCCTGCTCTATACGGCGAGCGATGAAGAGATAGGCAAGTTGAATCGCTTGTGTGAGCTGGCGCAGTTCGGTTCCGCAGACTGTGAATATGCCGTTTCGGGTGCCCTTCGTACATGGCTCGGCAACGCGAACATCGAATCGCTCAAGCGATTCGGATTCAACATCGAACAGGCACACGGAATAATACAAGCCGTTGGAGAAAGGGAACCGAGATTCGACATCAAAATGCAGTGGTCACCGGAAATCGGTTCGTATCGGTATGTCTGTTTCGTTTCAAACCTCGACGGATGCGGATATCCCGATGGTTCAAGAACGGCGGAAATCCCCGCTGTGCTTTTGGAAGAATTTTTCAATAATTCTTCCGATGAGATACGCGGGCATTTCGTGCGTTTGGTGCTCCGCGCGGGATATCGCAAAGCACGAAGTCTTCTTCTCGACTCCATTATGGGCGACCTGTATTAAGTAAAGTGCCCCGACATTCGTGTCGGGGTATTTTTTTGCGAGTAACGCTTTCATTTTGTTTTGCTTCGTTTTTTTTGTCAAAAAAAGACCGATCCTCTTTGGAACGGCCTCGGTTGTTTAAAAAACAGAGAGAAGATTTTGAATGACCGGAAGCGCTTTTACGAGCATCCATGCGGTTGCATAACCGATCATTCCGCAAATGGGAAACGTTGCACCCCACGCGAAAACAATTTTTTTCGCGTGGAACCACCGAACGGCACTCATTTTTCTCGCGGCCGCCACGCCCATGATGGAAGTGGAGATTGTGTGGGTCGAAGAAATGGGAACGCCGGCGAGTGAGGAAGCAAAGATCACGGCGGAGGAAGAGACTTCGGCGCTGAATCCTTGCCACGAAGCGATGTTTGTCATTTTTTCTCCGAGCATGGAGATAATGCTTTTTCCTCCGAGAGATGTTCCAATGCCCATAACAAAGGCGCAGAGGAGAGCTACCCACCACAGCACCTGAAAAGAAGGAAGTACTCCCCCAATGACGAGCGCAATAGTGAATACGCCGATGAATTTTTGTCCGTCATTCATGCCGTGGTTGTATGCCATAAGCCCCGCCGATAGAATTTGCAACCGGTCGAATGTTCGTCTTGCCTGTCCAGGCAGCCAGTTCGATCGGAGCCCGATCAAATATATGGCTTTTCCGACGAGATAGCTCATGCCGAAACCCAAAAAAGATGAAGCGAGGAGGCCGATGGCGACCTTGATCCAGCCGCTAAGAAGTAAGGCTTCGGGCCCCGCCACGGCAAGTCCGGCCCCGGCGAGACCGGCGACGAGCGCGTGGGTTTCGGAAGTCGGCAATCCGAATCGTGCGGCAACCGTTCCCCAGACGATAATGGAAATAAGCGCGGCGGCAATGACGGGAAGCGTGATAAGCGTTGGGTCAACAATGCCGGTTCCGATTGTTTCAGCGACGGCGGTCCCCGTGAGTGCTCCGAGTGTGTTCATGCACACCGCCATAATGACCGCCGCGCGTAGAGACATTACTCTTGTGGACACTACGGTAGCGATCGCGTTTGGCGCATCCGTCCATCCGTTCACCAATTCTGCGGCGAGTGTTAATCCAAGCACGAGAATAAGAAGAATATCCATTTTTCCTCCTAGTGCGAATCTTTGCGAACAATCGAGTCGATAACCGACATGGCCTTGAGACATCTGTCGGAAACTTCTTCAAGTGCGTCAATCATTTCTTTTCGCGCAATGAATTCTTTTCCGTCCAGTTCTTGGTATAGGTGTTTTACGCCGTTTCTCCATATTTCGTCGGCTTTTGTTTCAAGAACATCCATTTTTGCGTGCGCCTCTTGGGATTGTTCAAGGGATAAACCTTTGCGCGTGGTCATCAAAAAAATATTTTCTTTGAGGATTGGGATCATTTCTTCGATCACGGCAACGATATCTATCGCCTCTTGCCGGATATTTTTCATATCGCAAATGTCGACCAAATATGCCGCATCGTGCAATCCGTCAAGAATATCATCAAGCTGGTGCGTGAGCTGCTGAATATCCGGTTTTTCAATTTTTGTCATGAATGACCGGTCAATCGTCCGGTAAACTTCTCTGTTCAAGCGGTCTCCCTCATGTTCCAGGTCAATGATTTCACGAATACGTCCCGGTATATTGTCCATGGTCAAAAAAAGCTGCATCAGTTTTGCGGCACAATCTTCCGACAGGGAAATGTGCTCATGAAAAATAACTTCGAATGGGCGTTTATGTGCGGTTTTTTCAAACATTTTTTACCTCTCTCTTTGTGTATTAAAAACTTCTTTGCCATTTGTAGCAATTTTTTCATATATTGTCAAACAAACCTCTGTATCTTCTCAACCCATAAAACAATCAGATAAATAAATTGCCGGAGCGGGGTTGCACCCCGCTCCGAAACATTTGGGTTGACGGCTGAAGATTTATGAAGACAGAGAATATCCAGACATTTCAAACGTTTCGGTTCGGGGTACAACCCCGAACCGGCGATGTGAGTTTGAGCAGTTACAAAACTCTCTATCGCGGATGCGGTAGAGAGTTTTGAAATTTATCGCCGTGACTTTACGGACTTTTGACTTTCAGACTTCGTCTATATCGCCTGCAGGTCTTTATCTATTCCATCAAGGGCGGTGGCGTTCAGATCATTCTCGATAGCGACGGTTTCATCTGAGGGGCTCTGTGTAGCGAGCTGTTCGACGGTCGCGTTCGCGGCGGCGTTTTCGTTTGTCGCTTGCTGTTCTTCCGTTCCTGTTGCCGTTACAGGGGCATTTTTTTGGTCGACGACCGGTTGGACTTTCGTGCTCCAGAGATAGAATCCACCGAGAACGAGAATGACAATCACAATAATGGTGCCGATCATGGCTCCCGACGATTTATTTGCTGTCGTAACCGCGGGAATGGGGGACTCGGGGAGGGCTTCCTCGATAATCGGGGTTGGCGTAATTTTTTCGTTTTCCATAATATAAATATTAGTTAAATTTGTAATTTTTTACTGAGTCGCTTCGGTGGTGGTCGCCTTTTTCAATCCCTCTTTCCCTTTTAATTCTTTGACGACATCTATAAGCGCGGCATGCGCGGCCTTCAAAGAATCTTTTACCAGTTTCGTTTGGTCTTTGATCTTCTGCTGTCCATCGCGCATTATATTTTGGGTGGTGCTTGCTTCTTTTGTCCATGTTCCCATGTCAGCAATGGATGTTTTTGCCGATGCGAGCGCTGTTTTGGCGTCGGCGATCTTTTGGCGGGCAATAGTGAGATCCGCTTTCGCTTTTGTCATGTCAATATTATTCGCCTCCATTTTGGCGATGCGCGAATCGATGCGCGTCGCTATTTTTTCCAGCCGGACGATTGCCGCGTTAAGAACCCTCAGGGTATTTTCCGCGGTTCTTTTCAAGATTGTGATTTTTCTTGTGTCAAAAGCGTTTTTCCATTCCGTCTTTTTTTCTTGAATGTTTTCGCGGGCGGTTTGCACTTTTTCTTTCAAATTTTCTCTCGTGGTAGATGCTTTTGCCCGTATCGCATCCTCCCGTTCACGGATATTTTCTTTTGTAGTAGATGCTTTTGTGCGGATCGCGTCCGCTCTTTCGCGAAGAAGCTCCATCCTCGTTTTTGCGGGAGCGGTTGCCGTGGTGCTTGGCTCTGTTTCCGCGAAAACCAAAGGCGCTGACACTAACATGGCGAGAACCATCGCCGTAATTTTTATGGGTTTCATAGATGTTTGATTTTTTGAGTCTAATAAAAGTACGTTGCTCGTACTCTACTTTTCAGTATACACCAAAACCCCGAACGGTTCATCGTACGGGGTTGTTGATAACGAGATGGAGGGGTAAGGAAGCCGGGAGTATCTACTCACACTTGTTTTGAATAAAATCTATATTTTAAGCCAAATACTTAATATTCAAGAAAAAATGGTACCTAAATATACGGCTTAACAGAGCCATTTTATAAGGGGTGTGAGGAGATAAGCCGGGAAACTTGACAATATCTATCAAATAGAGTATAATGTAGACTGCTTCATTACAATAACTTCACACATTTTTTGACAGGAGAAATACAATGTTTAAACCAGAATATGTATTATACATTTTGCTATTTTTATTACTGAGCATACCGGTAATAGCTATACTGAAATGGGCGTTTCGCCACCCCACGAACTCATCCAGCAAGTATCCTGCGCTCCGTCTTCCGGTAGAACGCGGCAAAGACGACACCTGGAGAGGCTACGCAGAATATCTGCGAGATAATAAAAAATACTACGACAGCGAAGAGGACAAATTTGTCGGCAAAAAGCGTTGGGTAAAAATAGCTGAAGGCTATTGCGGCAAACTTAACTATCTAGCCTTTGATATGGAGTACTATAGAGAGCGCGAAGCGGCTAGATACGCAACTCCGGCCCGGTACGACAATCTCACGGTCAGGCTGATCATCGCTCTTGATGAGAAGGGAAACGTTTGGGAACTTTATCGTGATAACGATGCGGATGACCCCAACTATGGCTTTTGTCATTATGTAGAGTCCTCGATCCGAACAGATGATGACGGCAGAGTGGTATTTATACGGGAGAAAAGATGCAGTGAGGGGTGCGAAGACCACGAGGAATTATTGGAGAAAACGGTTCTTCCAATACCCGTGATACGCGCCTAAGCAAGTATTTGGTCAAGGTTTAGGAAGGATACCAAAAAACTTTTCCACTACAGTGCGGACATTAACTTGTCCGCACTTTTATTTTTCAAAGACTAATACCATCTTTTAATTAACCACTTATATTATTCGTCGCCGGACATGGGTTTCTCCCGACTCCCTCCGAAACGTTTCGAACCAGGTCAGAGACCTGCTCCGGCGACAACGGAAAACGAGCGAAAGATAGAATAAAGAACGTATAGAATGGTAAAACAAAACACCGCCAATTTGACGGTGTTTTCGGCTGTTCCATTATTGTTCGTTTCTTATTCTATTGTTCTATTGCTTTGTCGTTATAAGAATCGTACCAAAAGCAGGGCTACGATGTTGATGATCTTGATCATTGGGTTGATGGCGGGGCCGGCGGTGTCTTTGTAGGGGTCGCCGACGGTGTCTCCGGTGACGGCGGCTTTGTGGGCCTCGCTTCCTTTGCCTCCGAAGTGTCCCTCTTCAATATATTTCTTGGAATTGTCCCATGCGGCGCCTCCTGTCGTCATTGAGATACCGACGAAGAGTCCGGTGATGATGGAACCGACGAGGAGTCCACCGAGAGCTTCCGCACCGAGGAAAAGTCCGACGAGAACGGGAATAACGACGGGGATGAGCGCAGGGATGATCATTTCTTTGATAGCGGCGGCGGTAACGATGTCAACACATTTCGAATATTCCGGCTTTGCGGTGCCTTCCATAATGCCTTTGATCTCATGGAACTGGCGGCGCACTTCTTCGACGACGGCTTTCGCGGCGTTTCCGACGGCTGACATGGCGATCGATGCGAAGAGGTACGGCAAGAGTCCTCCGATGAGAAGGCCGACCAGCACGCGCGTGTCGGAGAGATCAAAAACGGATGAAATATTGTTCATCTTCAGTTCTTCCGTGTAAGCGGCGAAGAGAACCATGGCGGCGAGTCCGGCGGAGGCGATGGCGTATCCTTTAGTGACCGCTTTGGTGGTGTTTCCGACCGCGTCGAGCGCATCGGTGACTTTGCGGACGGATTTGTCGAGTCCGGACATTTCGGCGATACCACCCGCGTTATCGGTGATCGGACCGAACGCATCGATCGCAACGACGATACCGGTCAGCGAGAGCATGGACATAACGGCGAGAGCGATCCCGTAAAGGCCGGCAAGGTTGAAAGCGGTGAGAATAGCGAGAACGATAACGATGATCGGCATGGCGGTCGATTGCATTCCGACGGCGAGGCCTTTGATAATGTTCGTTCCGTGTCCCGTGGTGCTCGCTTCGGCGATGCTTTTGACCGGGTTGTATTTGCTCGCGGTGTAATATTCGGTGATCAAAACGACCGCGCCGGTTACGGCGAGTCCGATCAGGGAAGCGAGGTAGAGCGAGATGACGGAATATTTGCCGTTATCCGCCATAAGAAGGTTGGTGATGGGATAAAAAGCGATAGCGGACAAAATTCCGGTAACGATCAAACTTTTATAGAGAGCGCCCATGATGCTTCCGGACTTCCCGAGCCGTGCAAACCACGTGCCGATGATGGTGGTGAAAATGGAAACCGCGCCAATCGCGAGCGGATAGACGACCGCGTTGCCGAAATCACCGAAAACGGCGGTTCCGAGCAAGATGATGGCGATAGCGGAAACGGCGTAGGTCTCGAAAAGATCGGCGGCCATTCCGGCGCAATCTCCGACATTATCTCCGACGTTGTCCGCGATAACTCCCGGGTTTCTCGGATCGTCTTCAGGAATTCCCGCTTCGATCTTTCCGACCATGTCGGTGCCGACGTCAGCGCCTTTGGTGAAAATACCTCCGCCGAGACGGGCGAAAACGGAAATGAGGGAAGCGCCGAAACCGAGTCCGATCAGAGAGTTAACATCTTTGGTAATCATGTAAAAACCGGCGACAGAAATGAGACCCAAACCGACGACAAAAAGTCCGGTTACGGAACCTCCTTCGAAAGCAAGCGTGAGTGCCGGTCCCATTCCTTTCTTTGCCGCTTCCGCCGTGCGCACATTCGCGCGAACGGAGACGTTCATTCCGATAAATCCGGCGAGAGCGGAAAATACCGCGCCGACCACGAACGCGAAGATCGTGTTATCGGAGAAGCCGGTGAACAACATAATGGCGATAACGACAAGCGCCACAACGCCCACGGTCTGATACTGGCGGTTCAAGTAGGCGCTCGCTCCTTCTTGAATAGCCGAAGCGATCTCCTGCATTTTCTGGTTTCCCGCAGGCTGCTTGAGAATTTTATAAATAAGATAAGCTCCGTAAAGAAGCGCGACAACGCCCGCACCGAGGGCGTACATCAAAATTTGATTTTCCGACATAGATGTTTCTATTTTACAATAATAATTATTTAAAAATACGCGAGTTCTTAATGTTTTTTATTAAGGCCTCGTACGTTAATAACTTGCTCGTTTCGCTTCCATATTTCCGCAATCTTTGATTTTCTCTCAATCGCAAATCTTTCACCATATCCCGCTCTTCCCTACGGGAACGGTACACCTTTTGGATTTTTTGTTTCTCCGCCAGCTGGCGGATCACAAAAACCCTCAAAAGGTCTTGCGGAATGGGTCCCTCCCCATTCCTCACCTCAATATTTACTCAATCGATAAAATCAAATCTTACGAAAATCTGAAACCGAACCGTATCAAGTTATTAACGTACGAGGCCTAAGGAGGGCCGTTTGTATAATTTTCAATTTTACAATTTTCAATGAATTTTCAATATTCAATTTTCAAACACGACGCCGTCGTTCGGGTTTGAAAATTGAAAATTTTGTTATTGAAAATTGATTGAAAATTAAAAAATGTAAATTACCACCTCTCCAATCTAAATATAATAATGGCTGTTAAATTCAGTGCCAATTATAAGCACTAATTTTCACACTATAATGTATTTTTCATTAAAAATCAAGCGAATGAAGTTGAAGTGAACGGTAAAACATGATATTTTGTAAAAATTTAAAAACCGAATTTTCGTGTCATTGTACTTTTTCATTAAAAAAACCGACCGACCCACTGAGGGGGCGGTCGGAATCCTTATTACTTACTTCTTTTTCGCCTTCAAAAGCGTTGCTTTCAGTTCTTTTTGAACCTCTAACGCTTCGGTGGCGAACTTGTCATACTCTTTGTAGCTTTCGGCATCTTTTTTGGCTTTTTTGAAAAGCTTCATCAATTCGCCGATGCGAGTATTTTTTTCATCTACCTGCCGCTTATATTCATCGACAAGTTTTTGAAGTTCGTCGCATTGATCGGAAAGCCCTTTCGCGGTGTTTGCGTATGATTCTTTCAAATCTTTATCGCTCACACTGCTTTGATGTACCCATGCCTCATCTTGAAGTTTTCTCACTTTTGCGAGAGCTTCTTGATGCTGTGCCAACAATTTTTTTACGGGAACGATTTCTTTATTTACGGTTTTCCACTCTTTCAGCGCTTTCCCGAGTTCCGCTTTCGCCGTTGTCGGAAGTTGCATTTTACCGCAGATGTTTTCGGCGGTTTCAACGACCTCTTCTGTTTTTCGATGCGCATCGCGTTTTTCGCTATATTCCGCATATCGCTTTGCGCCGTCAAATTTTTTCCAGAAGAATTCTGCAATGAACCAGAGGGTTGCCAGTGTGTTAACGTAGAGCACGACAGGGCAGGATACTTCTTGAAATGTTAACGACGAAAAAAAGAATCGATTGAGTGAATAGGAAATACCGGCAAGAAATACCCAGATAAGGGCGGTGGCTACTATATCAGCCCCGAAAGAATCCATATCATTATCGTCTTTGGCAGAATAGTTACCAGTCGAAACGAGAAGATACACAAAAAGCGCGTAACTCCAGACCGCCAACACGCACACCGATACTTCTGGATAAATTACAAAATACTCAAACATTATAACCCCCTCTTACTTGGTTTCGGTAAAGTTTTTGTTTCTTTTCCTTGCACGGCTTGCGCGATCGCTTGTTCGATCTCGCGTTCGCTCTCTTTCGCGGCTTTCGCGGCGCGAGCGCCTTCGGCAAGGGCTTTTTCAATAACTTGGTTTACTTCGGTAATCATCGCAAGAATTTCGTTCTTGCTCGTTTGAAGCGTTTTTTCGTCAACAATCGGCGAGTACGCGGCTTCCGCAACGTCTTTCGCATTTTGTCGCATCATTTTCGCGTTGATGACAACAGCATTTCGGACGCTTTCAATCGCGGCGGTATTGATACGCACGGCGGTCGCAACTTCGTTCTGACTGATAATCATCGCGAGTTGTTGGTTCGCCAGCGTTTCCACCTGCGGAGCAAGTGCGGTCATTGTGTTGTATAACATTCCGCGGGTCTGACATTGCACGCGACACTCAATAATCGTGTGTCGTTGCGTCGTCAAGAACGTGACGGCGTTGTTGATACTTGCGTAATACATGCGAAGTTTGTCTTGAGCACTCGCCAGTCCGCGGGTATCTTCTTTGTCCCACGCTTTAATGGCGTTTTCAAGAATTTCTTTTTCCACTTCAAGACGTTCAATTGCTGTTTCCAGCGCATCGGCGCATTGTACTGCCGCTTCTTCAATCACTAAAACGCGATCAACGTTTCCGCGCAAGCTATCGGCAACAGTGATATAGTTTTCCATCACTTGTTCCAGCACCTCCTTAACGCTTTTTCGCGCAAGAATTTTGCTTTCCATGCGATTACCGATAATCGGGATATGATCCCAAATGCTTGGATTGAGTTTTTTCAACTCTTTTGACATGGTGCCGACGATAAGCGCCGCTTCTTCAAGCTCGCCGTATTGGGTCACTTCAAGAAGGCCTTTTGATGCTTCTTTGACACGCTGTCCGGCTTCAAGTACTTCGTTTTGTATGCCCGTGCTTGTCTGTGCCAAAATGGCGGTCAGGTCTTTTGTTGCCACCAATTCGCCGGTAACCACCTCATTTTTTCCGGTCTTGCGAACGGACTTTTTGGGGTTTACGGTTACGACAATGGTTTCTTTCTCTTTCTTTTTCATCTTTAACTCCTCTTTTTGATTGTGTTTCAAATAACAATTTACACGGGTAAAGTATAGCAGATAAACATCTATTTGTCAATATAGTCGGAAAAAAACCGATCACCCAATTACGGGCGACCGGCATATCGTTATTCCTTCTCTTTTGCAGCTTGCGCCAATTTTCGGAGTTCGGTTTTCAGACTTTTTTGAATATTTAGCGCTTCGCTCGCGTTTTTATCAAAATTTTCATAAATTCGCGCTTGCTCGGGTGCTTCCTTAAACAGACCGGCGATCATGACAAGACGTTCTTCGCGAACAAATATCTCTTGTTTCAATTCTTCGACAAGAGAAGAGAGGTTCCCGCGTTCTTTCTCAAGATCGGCGATTGTGACCTTATACGATTCAACGATATCGCCGTCAAGCTTCGCGCTTTGCGCCTCCGCTCTCATCTTTTGAAGCATGGCAACCATACGAAGCAGGTCGTTTTCCAGCTTTTTAAGCGAGGTGCGTAGAAGTGGCAATTTTTTCTTGCTTTCGTCCCATTCTAAAATAGCGGAGCCAAGCCTCGAAAGCGTCTTTGGCGGAACCTTTTTATCTTTGCAGATATTCCGAACCGATCTGATGCTCCGCTTTTTTTCGCACCATTTTTGGAGACGCTCTTTGTGTCGTCGAAACCAACCCGTGATTTCTTCCCAATACGCGGCAATAATTCGACAGACCGCAATCACAAAAGAAATTCCGAGTACGATAGCGCACATAACCAAATATTGACGTGCACCGTCATTCAAGAGGATCATGACAAGAGACCACAACATAAAAGTCGGACCCCATGTCCAGTCATCGGTGTCTTTACTCTTCATCCATAACGACAGATTAAAAACTACCCATGTAAAGAAAAACAAAAAAATCAGTAACATTATCATGCTTCCGCTTACTGCAACCGCCTGTTGTTCCATTTATTACCTCCTCGCTTTCGCGATCTGTGAATTTTATATCAATATACTGATAAGTAGTATATATTATTGTTTTAACTTTGTCAAGTAACCGGTTTAGGTTTGATCTATCTATTCGTCGACTTTTCCAGGCGTAACTTATTTTTTTACTGAAGTGTTGTAATCGATAACTCTTTATTCGCTGTGAAAAAAAGTGACAAAAACGTGCTTTTTCGCTAACATTAAAATTATGGAAACAAATATTACACAGTGGGTGCGTCATTCCGTGAGTTTCAGGATCGCAATCGTGGGGTTCCTCGCGCTATTGCTGCTCATTCCCGTTGCGATGGTGAGGGAGCTCATGAGAGATCGGGAATCCACAAAAAGGGAAGCGGTGGCGGAGATAAGCCAAAAATGGGGGGAGCGGCAGATCGTGGCCGGTCCAATCCTTTCCGTGCCGTACAAGAAATATGTTGTGAGCGACAAAGGTGAACGGGTCAGCGTAACGGAGTACGCGCATTTTTTGCCGGAAACGCTTTCAATTGACGGTACGCTTACGCCGCAAATACGATCGCGGGGGATTTTTTCCACGGCGGTCTATTCTTCAGAACTGCATTTTTCGGGAAATTTTATCGGGGCGAATTTGCGAGAACTTGGTATCGCCGATCTGGATGCGGACTGGAGCAAAGCGTTTGTTTCCGTCGGAGTTTCCGATACGCGGGGGATCGAGGATAATGTGAAGCTTTCGTGGAATTCTACGGAAATACCGTTCACACCGGGAGTTCCGACCGGCGATGTCATTCGCGGAAGCGTGCGGAGTGTCGGCGATGCAAACTATTCCGAAGTCAAAATGAAAACCGTTCCGTTTCCGTCATCGATCGGAGAAAGTGCGCAAGGTTCGGGTATAAGCGCTTTGCTGCCCGCAAATATGAAGTTTGAAAACGGGAAAGGGCATGAATTTTCGTTCACATTAAAATTGAACGGAAGTGAGGATATACAATTTGTCCCCACGGGTAAAACGACCGACATCGCGTTACGTTCGGATTGGAGCGCACCGAGTTTTGGCGGAGCATTTTTACCGGACACGCGGGAAGTTACCGACAAAGGATTTACGGCTTCGTGGAAAATTCTTGATATAAACCGGGGATACCCGCAATCGTGGCAGGGCAGCGCGTACGACATCTACTCATCCGCATCAGGGGTTGAACTTTTGGCGGGGATCGACGGGTATGCGAAAGCGACGCGCAGTGCAAAATACGCCTTGCTTATTATTGCTCTTACTTTTCTCGTATTCTTTTTTGCCGAGATATTCAACCGGAAAAAAATACACCCGATCCAGTATATTTTGGTCGGTTTGGCGCTGGTTTTGTTTTACGCTTTACTTGTTTCCGCTTCAGAGGTCATCGGGTTCGGTTCGGCATACGTCGCCTCAAGCATTGCGACGATCGGCTTAATTACCCTCTATTCCAAAAGTGTTTTGAACAGCAGAATGGCCGGAGTGCAAGGGTTGATCCTTGCCTTCTTGTATCTCTTCATCTATATATTACTGCAATTGGAAGATTACGCGCTGTTCATCGGGAGCGTATTCCTGTTCGCGATACTCGCAACCGTCATGTATGTTTCAAGGAAAGTCGATTGGTATCGGGTCGGCGGTTAAACGCCGGTTCGGAGTGTATCCGTCAGTCGGCGAAAGATGGACCAAGACTCAGCCGCCGCATAGGATCGAGGAGTTATGGGTTGTCATATTGATATTGCGGTATTAACGTGCTACATTTTTTGCAGATCAACTTTGAACTTCTTTTTACAACAAACAGAGAGAATAGGGCCATGTTGAAAGGCAAAAAGGCGGCGCTTCTGCCGGATGAAACAAAGAATGTTGTTAAAATTTTTTCAGATTTTGTTTTTGAGCAAGCTGATGAACAGGACGACCTTTTTCATGATTATGCTTGCGATGAGCAGTCACTCTATGATTTTTGATCAAAGACATATTTGCCTTCGCGTCATCAAAAAGCTGCGATCTTATCGCAGCTTTTTTAATATTTATTCTTCCGTTGAGACTTCTTCTTTTTCTTCAACTTTTTCCTCTTCTGCTTCTTCGGCGGCGTCCTCAACTTTTTCTTTTTTCTTACTTACTCGTTTTTTCTTCTCTTTCGGTTTCTTTGTCCCGTCGGAGCCTTCGGCGGAGTGGGATTCTTCGGCCACTGTTTCTTCGGCTTTTGTTTCTTCATCTTCATCCGTTCCATCTTTCATCGCCGCGCCGTAGCCTTCGGCGGAGGCGGGTCCGCTCATGTCGCTTTCCGTCGCCGGGTGAATGTCGATCTTCCAGCCGGTTAATTTTGCGGCGAGTCTGGCGTTTTGTCCTCCTTTGCCGATGGCGAGGGAGAGCTGGTCTTCCATGACGGTGACCGAAGCGCGTTTTTCTTCTTCTCGGAGACGAACCTCCATGATCTTGGCGGGAGCGAGGGCTTCGACGATGAAGCGTTTTGCGTCGTCGGACCATTCAATAATATCAATCTTCTCGCCGCCGAGTTCGCTCATGACGGTGTTGACGCGCACGCCGCGCTGACCGACGCAGGAACCGACGGGGTCGATGTGTTCGTCGTGAGAATAGACAGCAATTTTCGAGCGCGATCCCGGTTCTCTGGCGATATTTTTAATTTCAACAACGCCGGTCGCCACTTCAGGGGTTTCCATTTTAAAGAATTCTTCGATAAGTTTCGGATGGGTGCGAGAAAGACGGAGGTTAATGCCTCGCGGGGTGTCTTCCACGCGATACAGGAACGCTTTGATTCGTTCGCCCGGACGGAAATGTTCGCGAGATATCTGTTCTTCATAGGGAAGGATCGCGGTCGATTTTCCGAGGTCAACAAAGACATTTCCTTTCTCGACGCGCTGAACGATTCCGCTTACTATCCCGCCTTCCTTGTGTCCGAATTCTTCCATAGTGGTGCTTTTCTCCGCCTCGCGGATTTTCTGGATGATGACCTGTTTTGCGGTCTGCGCGGCGATACGACCAAAATCTTCTTTTGTTTCAAGAGGGAAGACAATCTCGTCTTCGATTTCGGCTCCGCGTTTTATTTTTTTCGCATCTTCGAGAAGAATGTGATGCTCTGTATTGAAACGGGTGCGAAGATCGTCCGGATCCTTTTCCGTTTCTTCGATAATCGGTTCGCCGTTCTCGTCAAGAGGCGGCGGCATTTTTACGATAGATTCATCAACAACGACTTTCACTTGCGTAAAATCGGTATTGCCCGTTTCCATATCAAATTTGGCGCGGACGATCTGCCCCTTTTTGCCGTATTCTTTTTTGTATGCGGCGGCAAGCGACATTTCTATCGCCTCCATTATTTTTTCGCGGGAAATCCCTTTTTCCTCCTCCATCTGTTCAAGCGCAGAGCGCATGGTTTTGAGATCAAATAACATAAAGTTTAAGCTTTTAGCTTTTAGCTTTTAGGTGTTAGCTTAACGACGACATTAGACACCAAAAACCATAAGTTGAAAACTTGCTATTATTGATAATTTTTTAAAAAAATGAGCCCGTACGGGACGGACTCAGGTATACATATATATTACTCCAACCAATAGTTTTGTCAAGGTGCTGACTTTTGTGTATAATTCGCTTTTTGTTGACGAGACTGAGTTAATATTCTAGTGTTAGGTTAGGACGTTTTGATATATTACTTTGCGTAACGGAGGAAATATGCCGTTCCAATTTTCGTTTTTCTCGAAGATTACTTTGAGCAAGCAGGTTCTGATAAGTTTTGTTGTTGTGGCGATCGCGGTCGTGTATTGTCCGCAAGGATTTTGTATTAAACCGCTTCATCTTTTGGCTGTTTCGGGCGATCCGTTCGATTGGATATTCGCGGCACTACCGCTTTTTCTTTTGGGGGTTGTTCACACTCTTTTTGTGCTGGTAAAAAACAGGGAGAACGAGGCGCTCTACGTGTATCCAAAAAAGATCCTTGTCGACGGATTATTTGATAGCTGGTATCACGGGGTATCTGAAGAGGTGGTATATCGTTGGCTTTTCGTTTTGTCCGGCATAATATTTCTCAAGCTCCTCGATTTTCTTTTCTTCGGTTGGCTCGGGTTTGGATTTTTGAAGTGGATTTTTTCCGATCTCATTCTCCCCGCCGCAAACGCGCTCACACTCGGATCTCTTTCGTCGGTATTTTTTCATTCAGCCGGGTGGTATATCGGAGCGGTTGCACTCATTTCCTCCGCGTTGTTCGCCGAAGGGCATCGATATTTGGGTATTCTCGGATATGCAAATAGCTGGATTGGAAGCCTCTATTTTTTCTGGATACTCTTTTCCTTCGGTTTGCCGATTGCCATAATGGTTCACATTCTTTACGACGCGATGGTGCATGTCATTATTTACCGGTATGTCGTTCGCTGGAGTCCGTTCGCAAAAGCGAAACAAACATAAAAACAAGCGCGGGTTAAATTCCCGCGCTTTTATTTCCGATTTTTTCCGTGGAAGTTTTTGTGGATTTCTCGGAGGCCTTTGTCGGTGACGTGGGTGTATATTTGGGTGGTATTGATATTAGCGTGACCGAGCATGACTTGGACAGAGCGGAGATCGGCGCCGTTTTCCAGTAGATCAGTTGCAAAAGAGTGGCGCAAAACATGCGGGGTGACTTTTTTCGAGATGCCGGCCGCGATAGCGTAGTGAGCTATGTCTCGTTCGATGCTTCTCGGGGACAGCCGGAGAGATTTCGCTTCTTTCGCCCCGCCGTTCGAATGCTTCACAAAAAGCGCGTCGTCGACATCGTCGCGTTTTTCCAGATATTTTTTTATGGCGTTTTTGGCGTCTTCGGAGAGGAAAACCACGCGGACTTTTTCGCCTTTTCCACGGACAGAGAGCTCGTCTTTTTTGAGATCGATGTAGCGCGAGAGGGAACAGAGCTCGGAAATACGCAGGCCGGTCGAGAAAAGAAGCTCAAAAATGGCGCGGTCGCGGAGTGCTTGTATCTTGTCGCCTTTCGGTGCCGCAAGCAGTCTCGCGAGTTCGTCGGAAGAAATGAGGTCGAGAGAACGCTCGCTTGTTTTGGCAAGGTCGATCCGGTCGGGCTGGAGAGACTTTATTTCGCGGCGTACCAGATATTTCAGGAAGGCGCGAAGAGCAATCAGGTAATAATTCTGTGTTTTCTTTTTGAGCGTGCCGGAAATCCCCTCGTCCGATCCGTGTCTCTTTTTTCCCGCGTCTTGGCGGTTAAGCCAAATGCGGTATTTTCGCACGAGGTCGTCAGTGATCGCGTCGGCCTCACTGATTTGCGCGAACGCCAAAAATCGCGACAAATAATGATCGTAATTCGCGATCGTTTTAAGAGATCGTCCCTTCTCGATTTCAAGATGTTCCAAAAATTCGGTTTTAAGCGAAGCGAGGTTCATATTCAATATATTAACACGTCGGGGGAATATATTCACTGATAAAAATTCGAAGCTTGAATTTTTCTTGAAATATTTTTCAGTGGTGGTACGATTAAGAGTGGTAATTGTTGGTTGTTTGTGGAAGGTCGGGAGGGTGTATGAAAAGATGTCAAAATGTGTGTGTGGGCTGTTGTTGGTTTGGAGACTATGAGGAAGACGGGGAAGATGCACTAAATTACATATGCCTTGGAAACGATCATACGTGGTATTCAAAAAAAGAGTATGGAAACGTGGAAGTTCCCGACGATTGCCCGTACCAGGCGCTGCATGACTCCATGCAAGTTAAAGAAGATGTCGTTTAAAAAACGATTTGTATAAAAACAGTCGGGCGGTGATAATACCGTCCGGCTGAACTTTTTTGCAATATTTCGAACTACTTTCCATGAAATACTCATATTTTAAGGCTATTCCGTGTGTTTTTTATGATAAATACTTGCAAAAAAAGCGGTTTTATGCTAAGATGAACGCATGTTAAAGAAAAAAACAAAAGAAACGTTGATTAAGAAGGTTCGGGTTCATGAAACCGATACCGGGTCTCCTGAGGTGCAGATCGCTCTTTTGACGAAGAAAATCGACGCGCTGGCTGATCATCTTAAAGAAAATAAAAAAGATAATCACTCGCGAAAAGGTCTTCTTCAGATGGTCGCCGACCGCCGGTCGCACATCAAATATCTCAAAAAGAAAGACGAAAAGCGCTTCACCGACCTGGCAAAGAAAGTCGGAATCAAGGACAAATAGAGATATCTGATCGTTTCAAAGAAAGTGAGGGGATGAAAATCCCCTTGTTTTCATGTATAATGAAAAGTGGGATAAAGAATTTCTAATATCCAATTTCTAATTTCTAATTTCTAATGAACGACGAAATTTTAGAAATTAGATATTAGGATTTTTATTAGAAATTAGGAATTAGATATTAGAAATTTTTTTGCAAACAATAATAAAGATAATTCAACGAAGTTTTTTAATAAGGAGTAATATTTTAATATTATATGGCAGTCATCAAACATGCTCACCAGCGCGTCGGTGTTTTTATAGACACGTCGAACATTTATCATAGCGCTCGCAATTTATATCAGTCCCGCGCGAATTTCGCCAGCATACTTAAAGAGACAGTGGGGGATCGCGCGCTCATTCGCGCTCTCGCTTACGTCATCACCACCGAGACGGGTGAAGAGAAAAACTTTTTAGATGCCCTCGAGAAGCTCGGAATCGAAATAAAAACCAAAGATCTGCAGATTTTTTTCGGCGGCGCTAAAAAAGGCGACTGGGATGTCGGACTTGCCGTTGATGCGATATCGCTCGCTCCGAAATTGGACGTCGTGATCCTCGTTGCTGGCGACGGTGATTTTGTACCGCTTGTTCAATTCTTGCGGTTGAACATGGGTATTCGCGTAGAAGTGGCATCGTTCGGAAAATCAACATCAAGCAAACTGAAAGAAGAAGCCGACGATTTCGTCGACCTCTGCGATCATCCTGAAAAATATCTTATCCGGCAGAGAGCCGCCCAGCACAAAAAAACCGAGACTCAAAAGCCGATACAGAATTTTGGGAAGAAAGAAGGGGTATAATAATTTTCAATTTACGAATTTTCAATTTTCAATCAATTTTCAATAAAAAAATTTTCAAACTTGAACGGAATCGACGTGTTTGAAAATTGCAAAATTGTAAATTGAAAATTTTCTAACCGAGGTACTGCTGAATTATCCACGTTTGTATAGCGTGGATTTTTTAAATTTGATGTATATTAATATCATCTATGCATGTAAACAGCGATCAACTTAAAAAGTTCATTCTGGATACGAATTTGGTTCCTTCCAAAGATATAGATTCGGCTGAAAAAAAGGCGAAAGGAACCGATGTGACGTTTGATGAAGTACTGGTACGCGACGGAAAACTGACCGTTGACGATCTTCGGCAGATGAAGGGCTACATCATGGGGGTTCCTTTCATTAATCTCAAGACCGAAAAGATTGATTCCGAGGTGCTTTCATTGATCCCCGAACCGATAGCACGCAATCACAACATCATCGCATTCAAAAAAGACGCCAAGTCCCTTGAGGTGGCGATGCTTGATACCGACGACTTGGAAGCGATCAACTTTGTCAAGAAAAAAGTCGGACTGAAAATTTTGCCGCGCCTTACCGACACCGAGTCGATGAAGAGCGCTCTTTTACAGTATCAGAAAAGCCTGAAAGCGGAATTCGGGGATATTATCCAGCAGGAGGCGGGAGAGCTTCATGCGATACCCGACAGCGAGGGCGGAGAGGAAAAAAGCGAAGCTGATTTGAAAAAACTCGCTCATGATCTTCCTGTCGTTCGTATCGTGGATACACTTTTGAATCACGCAATCATTCAAGGTGTGTCGGACATTCATATCGAACCGATGGACAATCAGGTCTTGGTGCGGTATCGCATCGACGGCTTGCTCCACGACGCCATGATCTTGCCGAAGAACACGGCTTCCGGCATCACCGCCCGCATCAAAGTTCTTTCGAATTTGAAGCTCGATGAAAAACGCCTCCCACAAGATGGAAGGTTCAAAATCCAGACCGCCACCACGTCCGTTGCTTTCCGTGTTTCTATTTTGCCGACCTATTACGGAGAAAAAACCGTTATGCGTCTTCTGAAGGAGGGTGGTGGTGGATTTTCGCTCGAAGGATTGGGTTTTCATGGGGAGGGGTTGGAGAGAATACATGGGGCGACGAAACAAAAAACAGGAATGATCCTCGTGACCGGACCGACCGGATCGGGAAAATCCACCACTTTGTATACCGTTTTGGACTTACTGAATACGCCGGAAGTGAATATTTCCACTATTGAAGACCCTGTCGAATATCAGATGCCAAGAGTGAATCAGTCTCAAGTGCGTCCCGATATCGGCTTCACTTTTTCGGAAGGAATTCGGACGCTTGTTCGCCAAGACCCGGATATTATCATGGTCGGAGAGATTCGCGATCACGAAACGGCATCGCTTGCCGTGAACGCCGCACTCACCGGGCATCTCGTCCTTTCGACGCTTCATACCAATTCTGCCGCAGGGGCTGTTCCGAGGCTTACTGATATGGAGGTGGAGCCGTTCCTTTTGGTTTCGACCATTAATGTCGTTGTCGCACAGCGTTTGGTTAGGCGTTTGTGCGGAGCAAAAGAAAAAACTCTTGCGACAAAAGGCGAGATAGCCGCGCTTGCAAAAAGCATCGATATGGACCGCGTACTTCGTGAGCTCAAAGAAGAAAAGATAGTAAAGCCGGACGCTGATTGGGACACTATCCCGTTTTACAAGGCAAAAAAAAGCGCTGAGTGTGAAAACGGCTATGCCGGTCGCGTTGTCATTCATGAGGTGCTGAAAATGACCTCAACTATTAAAGAGATCATACTTCGCGGCGGTTCGTCCGACGAGATTGAAAAACAGGCGAAAAAAGAAGGGATGCTTTCCATGATTGAAGACGGTTTATTCAAAGCAGTACAAGGACTAACGACCGTGGAGGAAGTGCTCCGGGTTATCTCCGAGTAAAGCTTTTAGCTGTTAGCTTATAGCTTACAGACAACTAAAACCTGTAGGCGAAGCATATAACTTAAAACCTAACAGCTAAAACCTAAAACCTAAACAGATGCCAACTTACACTTACAAAGCGAAAACAAACGAGGGTCGGCTTTCGGAAGGTTCTACCGAAGCAAAAGACAAGACCGACCTGGTGAAAATACTGCGAGCAAAAGGGCTTACGGTTATTTTTGCAAAAGAGGAAGTTAAGGGAGGAATTGATCTTACCGCTCTCAATCTTATGCTATCTCGAGTGAAATTGAGAGAGAAGATTGTTTTTACACGCAACCTAAGCGCTATGATCTCGTCGGGCATCGCTCTTTCTCGCGCCTTGGAAATTTTGGGAAAGCAAACCGAAAACCTTAAGCTCAAACACGTCATTCAGTCGCTTGAATCGGGGATAGAAGAAGGCGACTCGTTTTCCAACTCGCTCAAAAAATATCCGAATGTGTTTTCTTCATTGTTTGTCGCCATGGTTCGCGCGGGAGAGGAGTCGGGCAAGCTCGTTGAGGCGCTTGATGTCGTGGGAAAACAGCTGGAACAGGGCTACACCCTTCGAAAGAAAGTTAAAAGCGCGATGATGTATCCTTCGATCGTTTTTTTTGCCATGATCATTATCGGAATCATTATGTTTATCTATGTCGTCCCGACGCTCACTTCCACTTTCAAAGAGTTCAATATGGAATTGCCGATGAGCACAAAAATAATAATGGGAATCAGCGATTTTCTCGTGGCGAATACTGTTATTACGCTTGGTCTTCTTGTTGGTATCGTTGTTGCTTTCATTCTCGGTCTTCGGACGAAAACGGGCCAGGTGGCCTCCGATTTTGTTTCACTTCATGTTCCGATAATTTCCGGTATCGTAAAACAATATAATGCGGCGCAAACGGCGCGCACCCTCTCGTCTCTTTTTTCTTCCGGAGTGTCGGTTGTGGAAGCATTGGAAATTACGGAAGATGTCATTCAAAATTCGTATTATAAAACCGTACTGGCAAAAGCGAAAGATGTTGTTCAGAAAGGAGTTCCTCTTTCTTCCGTATTTATGGAAAATCAGGATATTTATCCGATGCTCGTCGGGGAAATGATGCAGGTCGGCGAAGAAACGGGAAAACTCTCTGACATGCTCGAAAAAATCGCCGTCTTTTTTGAGGAAGAAGTTTCCACCGTCACAAAAGATCTTTCGACCGTTATCGAGCCGTTTCTCATGCTTTTTATCGCGAGCGGCGTCGGTTTTTTCGCGATTTCCATGATATCTCCGATGTATAAGCTGACAGCGAGTATCTAACGCGTACACCATTCAAATGTTTTTTCTTAAGAAATTTAAAAAAGGAAAGCGGGGGGTAACTCTTTTGGAAATAATCCTTGTTCTTGCCATTCTTGCCATTCTTGCAGCGTCTTCGGTCGGTGGTCTTTCCGCTTATCGAGGTAAACAAGTATTGAGCGGCGAAACTTCTCAGGTCGCGGCTATTTTCAGTAAGGCGAGATCTCAAACTCTCGCGTCGAGATCCGAGCTGTCGTACGGGGTTCGTCTCGAGACCGACAGAGTTACGCTGTATACGGGGCCGACGTTCGATAGCGTTCCCGGAACCCGAGAGGAGTATGTTTTGCACAATATGGTCAATCTTACGGATATTTCTCTCTCTGGCGGCGGAACGGATGTTCTTTTTGAACGCCTCACTGGAGAAACGGCGTCTTACGGGACGTTCCGGGTTACACTTCTTTCGGATACTTCCCAACATAACACATTTTCCATTAAACAGACGGGTCTTACCGGGTTAGAAAATTAACATGAATATCACCAATAAAAACAAAAAAGGATTTCTTCTCGTCGAAGTTATTGTGGGTGTTTCAATCCTTGCTTTTTGCCTGCTCGGGATCATTTCCGTCGGACAAGGATTCTTACGTTTGAGTTTTCAGTCGTTTCAGGGGACGCAGGCGAATTTTCTTTTGGAAGAGGGTGCCGAGGTTACTCGCGCTTTCCGCGATATGGGCTGGGGTAATATAAGCGGGCTTACCGCCGGAACAAAATATTATTTGACGTATTCAGGCGGGAAATGGGCGACCAGTACGGCGGTGTCAAAGATCGATCACGTTTTTTACCGCTATGTAACCGTTTCCAATGTCAATCGCGACGATACTACGGCGGATATTGTGGCGAGCGGCGGGACGCTTGATACGGAGACGCGGAAGGTTACCGTGAACGTTTCGTGGCTTTCTTCAATGGGGACATCGACCAAAACGGCAATGCTGTACTTAACGAACATTTAAACCATGAAAAATTTTATTGCGCGCATTTTTTCAAAAGCAAAAAGAAACAGAGGATACACCCTGCTTGAGGTCGTGGTGTATGTCGGGGTATTGTCCGTCGCGGTTCTTGCTATTTTTTCAATCCTTTTTTCAATCACGCGTGCCTTTGTTGAGGCGAGAATATATAACGAAGTTGAAATATCCGGGACCGCCGCGATGGAACGAATTACCAGGGAAATTCGCACAGCCATTTCCGTTGATGATGGGAACAGTGTTTTTGATTCGCATCCCGGGTTGCTGCAGTTGAATACTACCGATGAGGCGGGTACGGAAAAAACGATACAATTTTATTTTGACGATGCGAACGACGCGATCAATCTTGATGATGATGGGACAGACAAGGGTCCTTTGACGGGGAGCGGAGTGGAGATAACCAATCTCGTGTTTCGCAAATGGGTCAACACAAAAAGCACGCTCGTAAAAATAGAAATGACCGTTCGAAGCAAGAAAAAACCGACGTTCTCCGCCAAATTTTATGATAGCGTGGTGTTAAGAGGAGGATACTAACAAAAATTTTCAATTTACAATTTTCAATTTTCAAACGCGCCGGCGTAGTTCGGGTTTGAAAATTAAAAATTGTAAATTGAAAATTGTTTCAATAATTCGATCATGAAAAACTTATCACAAATAAAAATAACAGCGAATACCCAGCGTGGGCAGGTCGTCCTCGTGACCGTCCTGTTTTTTCTTTTTATCTCTCTGTCCATTGTTCTCGGTTTCGGTTCCGCTATGGTGAAAAATTTTAAGAATACGGAGGATTTTGTTCGTTCGAAACAGTCGTACTTTACCGCCGAATCCGGTTTGGAAGATGCCGTGTATCGGCTTACAACGGGAAAAACAACAGCCGCAAGTATGAACCTTTCTTTGAATGGGGCATCGACCGTGACGACCATAACCCCGAGCGGAGCGGGTAATGAAATAGTTTCTCTTGGAGATTACGGTTCGCTGAACAGAAAAGTCCGGACAGTTCTCAACCCCACTTCTACCGGCGCATCCTACGGTTATGGAATTCAGGTCGGATCGGGCGGATTCACTCTCGGGAACAGCGGATCGGGCGTGACCGGAAATGTGTACGTGAACGGCGATATATTCGGCGGAGTTCAGTCGGGGCAATCTTTCGTAACGGGAACCGCAGTTGCTGTTAATAAAGTTCCGGTGGATATCGAGCAAGAAAACCTTCTGCCGGTTACCCCGCCGAGTTCGATCGATTTTCACCGTTCCTCTGGTGCCGTAGATTTTGCGCAGAGCTTCACTCCGTCAACCACCACCGCGATCAAAAATGTTTTTTTCTATATCAAGAGAACGGGTTCGCCGACGATTAATAATATCTATATTATGAGCAACGACGGATCAAACCGTCCCGGGAGCATACTTGCTACGGGATCGTTCGACTCAGTGCTGACAACGAGCTATAAGTGGAACAACGTGACGTTTACCTCAAATCCAACACTGACAAAAGATGTCATCTATTGGATTGTTATTGACGTGAACGGATCGTCAAGTGGTTCGAATTATTGCACGGTTGCCGCCAATACCTCGGTATATACCAGGGGGGATTCGAGAACTATGACCTATAATACGGCATGGAACGCGACTACCACTAAGGATGCGTATTTCCAGGTGTCAATGGGTGGAACGGGAAGTACGATAGACAAAATGGTGATTGGGGGTGATGCGGTGGCGTATACCGTTACGAATTCAACCGTTACCGGAACTATTTATTGTCGCATCGGTTCCGGAAATAATAAGGCGTGCACCGCCACGTCCACAGACCCCATTGTGAGAGATTTCACCATCACGCAGGCACAGATAGATGAATGGAAAGCCGTCGCCGCGGCGGGCGTTCCGACAGCGGGGTATAATATTCCGCAAAATTCATCTGTTTCTCTCGGTCCGACAAAAATTGAAGGCGACCTGACTTCGGGAAACAATGTCGTTATGACTGTTACCGGAACGCTTTGGATCACAGGAAATTACGCTCCCGGCGGCGGGACGGGGCAAAAAGTGAAATTGGATTCCACATACGGAGCAAATAGCGGGGTAATTATCGTTGACGGAGAAGTGGACCTTTCGAACAATATACCGTTTGAGGGGTCGGGGGATCCGGATAGCTTTATTTTACTGATAACGACCAGTTCGAGTGCGAATGCCGTCACGGTTGGGAATAATGCCGGCGCCGTACTCCTTGAAGCCCCGAATGGAACGATCCATTTCAATAATAATGCCGGAGCAAAGGAATCAACGGCAAACAGAATTGAATTGGCGAATGGCGCGACCGTCACGTATGATACCGGCCTTGTTGACGCGCATTTTTCGAACGGTCCGTCGTCAAGCGGCGGTATTTCCGGATGGAGAGAGGTACAATGACGAAGTCCATACAGTCAAAAGTCGAAAGTCAAAAGTCACAACGACGGACGACGACGAAATAAAAACAATACGATTATGAAATATTCTCACACAAAAAACAACAGTGGTTTTACTTTAGTGGAGCTTTTGGTGGTCATTGCCGTAAGCGTTTTTCTTGCCTCCATGGCTTATACAAGCATTTTTGAATCGAGAGAAAATACAAAAGTGATGGATACCGGTTTGAATCAGAAAGAGTTGACGAGAGCGACGGAAGCATACTTTCGCGACATGGGTTTTTATCCACCCGACGTGAATCGCGGATGGGACCCGGGGTTTGAGCAATCATTACCTTGGAACCCCGACGGGCAGACGGGTTCGGGTGTGGATGAATCAACTGTTCCATCCGACTGGGAAGATGTTGTTGCCGAAAAATGGGCCGGCCCGTATTTGGTCTGGCCGAAATCCACCCCGTGGGGAGGGAGATATGATTACAATTATTGGCCGACGGCGGAAACACGAAACGGTGGGTGTGTTGTTTCGAAAGGAATTTATGCGGGTGCGCAAGGATATTATGGAGACGTTTCCGGTACCACTGTCCCGTCATCTGCCGAGACAAAAATGGTAGCAAAAGGTTTTGATGCTGATGGTTGTTTGAATGGCGAATCGCAGCTTCTTCTCTGGAGACTCTAAGATGAAGGAAAAGGGACCCATGGAGGGTCCTTTTTTTGTGTTTGCTCTTTCTTTCTCTTGGGATATAATTGTATATGAAAATAGAAAATTATACGTTAATAAATAATCTTATGGAAGAAGAAATAAAAATTCCTGAACAAGAAGAGGTAAAGTCGATTGAGCAGGGGGAAATTAGCGAAACGGTAAAAGAAGCGCTTTCGATAATGAAAACCCTGCGAGAGAAATACGATAGTGCGACCGACCCGAAACAATTGGAAGATTTGAATCTGTATGAGTATCCAAAAATGATGACTGCGATTCGCGCTGTCGAAGTGGAAAATATTGGACGAAGAGAACGGGGAGAGAATGAGTTTCGTTTTGAAATGTCTGATGAATACAGGACGCTTCGAAAAGACGATAAATACGGATTTACCAAAGACCACCTGGAAAGACAACGGGAACTTGCGCTTGAAGACGTTGAAAAAGCAAAACAATAATATGGTGACTAAAATTTCTATTAAGAAGCAACCCCACTTCGCTCTAGCTCCGCGGGGCAAGCAAAAGAAACTTATCGTCGGGAATTGGAAGATGAACCCGAGGACTGTTACCGAGGCACGAAAGATTTTTTCTGCGGTAAAAAAAGAGGCGGGGGTGCTAAAGAAGACGGATGTAGTTATGTGTCCACCGTCGGTTTTTCTTGGTGATTTTGCCAAAGAAGGAACGGGGAAGTACGGACTTGGGGCTCAGAACTTTCATTTTGAAAAGGAAGGCGCGTTCACCGGAGAAATTTCCGCACCGATGCTCGTATCTCTCAAAGCGAAATACGTTATTCTTGGACATTCTGAACGGCGGGAAATGGGCGAAACGGATGAATTCATCGCAAAAAAAACATTTTCGGCACTCGAAGCCGGTTTGTTCGTCATTTTATGTGTTGGCGAAAAAGAGCGAGATACCGAATGCACCTACCTCGAAACCTTGAAGGCGCAGATTGAAGGCTCACTTTCCGGCGTTCCAAAAAACATGCTCGCAAAACTTGTCATTGCCTATGAGCCTGTGTGGGCGATCGGCGCGAAAGCGAAAGGAGCTGTTCTCCCCGAAGAACTTCTTGAAACGATCATCTTTATTCGAAAAGTCCTTGCCGGCATCTATGACCAGTCAACCGCGCACGCGACAAAAATATTATACGGCGGTTCCGTCGATGAAAAGAACTCGGAAGGGTTTATGAAGGAAGGAGGAGCGGCAGGTTTGCTGGTGGGAAGAGCGAGTGTGGATGCGAAGAAATTTATCAGTATTCTGCGAATTGCAGAGAAGATATAAAAAAATTTTCAATTTACAATTTTTAATTTTCAATCAATTTTCAATGACAAAATTTTCAATTTTCAAACCCGAACGTTGGCGTCGTGTTTGAAAATTGATTATTGAAAATTCATTGAAAATTAAAAATTGGAAATTGAAAATTAAAAAAACTATGAAACTCCCAAATATCACTAAAGTTAAAAGTCTAAAAGGAAAAAGAGTTTTGCTAAGAGTAGATTTCAACGTCCCCATAAAAGACGGCTCTGTCGCCGACGATTTTCGCATTCAAAAAGTTATCCCTACTCTCCAATTTCTGAAAAAAACCGGCGCTAAAACTATTATTTTGAGTCATTTAGGGCGTGAAAAAACAGACTCACTGTTTCCTGTCTCCGGCGTACTCAGCCAAAAGATTAAACACGTTTTTGTCGAAGATTTTGAATCCGATGCGGGAAAACTTATTCTTTCTTCGCTCAAAAATGGTGAGGTCGCTCTCGTTCAAAATCTCCGCAAATGGGACGGCGAAAAAGCGGGCGACAAGAAATTTGCGAAATTTCTTTCTACGTTTGGAGACATTTATGTTAATGAGGCGTTTGCCGTTTCTCACAGAAAAGACGCATCTGTTTTTGAACTCCCGAAACTTCTTCCCGCTTATTTCGGACCGCTCTTCGTGAACGAAGTGGAAAATCTTTCGCTCGCTTTCAAAAAGCACAAACCGTTTCTCTCCATTCTCGGCGGTGCGAAATTCGAAACAAAAATTCCTCTCGTGAAAAAATATCTCGATTCGGCGGATATGGTATTCGTTGGTGGGGCGCTCGCAAATACATTCTATAAATTGAAAGGATATGAAGTCGGAACTTCGCTTTTGGATGAAGCGACCCCCGCAATGAAAGCACTCTTGAAAAACAAAAAACTCGCACTGCCGCTCGATGTCGTAGCTGACGGTCCTAACGGAAAAGTCGTCCGCTCGCCCGAGCAAGTGGAAGCGACCGAGAAGATCATGGACGACGGTCCCGAAACCATAAAAATGTTAGAAACCGAGATCAAAAAAGCCAAATTCGTCCTCTGGAACGGCCCGTTAGGGTATTATGAAGGAGGATACGATGCCGCCACGCTCGCCGTAGCCGCCGCCCTCGCCAAGTCCGGCGTTCAGTCGGTGGTCGGAGGAGGGGACACTGTTGCCGCGATCGAAAAAGCGGGAAAAAAGTCCAAAAACACGTTCGTCTCCACCGCAGGAGGTGCGATGTTAGATTTTCTCTCGAATGGTTCGCTTCCGGCGATCGACATCGTAATGAAAAAGAAAAAGTAAAAATGCTCAATGACACAAGAAATCGCGGACAAAGGGCTTCCCTTAAGGAGGAATGTAGCGAAGTGGAGTGACGGGGAAAGGGGAGCCCTTGGGTAGCGATTTCGGTTTTGCAAAAAAACATGAAAACCGACACTGAAATAAAATCAACCGTCATCAAAAATCTGCACAAGAATTTTCTGTCGCCGAACGGGGTTTGTAACCCCGTTCGAAACGTTTAAAAAGTGACCGGAGCTTAAATTTTTAAAACTCGATTAAACATTTATGGAAGACATTAAAGAACGCCCGACAGAAACGGCAGAATTGCACGAAAGAACAGAGGTCGTTGATGCTCTGGTTAAACAATGCATCAGCACCCAACGCGGCTTTCATGACCTAGACCCAAAAAAAGCAATTGAAGCCGCGAAACTCGGTGCGTCGCCAAGTTCCGTCGAGAGTTTGGTTCAGGTGTATGTTGAACAAGGCAACTATAGAAGTGCTGCTCAAGCCGCAAAATTGCGCGAAGGCGGAGTACTGACAACGAAAGAAATTGACGCCATGGCTACCGCGTATCTTACGGGGAGCGGTGGCGAGGGAAATACAATTGATGCGGCGGTTGAGGTTGCAAAATTCGGGGCGTCTGAGAGTGTAATTGATGATCTTGCCCAATACTATATTGATCGTGATGAAAGACATCCTGATTATATCTGGTTAACCCGGGCGATCAAAATTGCAGAACTTGGTGCGTCAGAAAAGATGTCTGACGATCTTGTCCGCAGGTGTCTCGAGAAGGCGGGAATTGAAAACAAGAATAAGAATTTCTGGTTGAAACACTCAATTTTTTCCGCAAGAACAGGAGCTTCACAAAGCACCGTTGATGATCTCGTCCAAAAGATACTATCTTACTGCGATGACACGAACTGGAGTTGCCGCCACGAAGGTGTTGACCCCATTGAAGCTGCGAAATGCGGTACTTCTCAAGGTGTCTTGGATCTTCTCACAAAAACTTTTATCGATAATGACCTCCTCGAAGATGCTTCCGAGGTGGCTAAACTCGGCGCATCTCAAAGTGTCCTGGACGACTTGATCCAAAAACTGGATATTTCAAAAGCATTTATTGAATCGGATATTGATAATATTATTGCACTTGCCGAGTGTGGCGCCTCGGAAAGCGTTATTGATGAGCTGTATCGTGCGTGTGTGGAAAAAGGCTGGACAGGAAAAGCGATCAGGGTCGCAAAACTTCGCGCCTCCGAACCCCTCACAACAGAAGAAATTCGGAAGCTCATAAAAGAGGTGTCAGAATAAAACTTATAGAACGTTCAGTGAACAATTTAACCATTTAACCATTTAACAATTTAACGATCGTCTTTATGAAAAAACAAGAATCGCCATCTATCCAGTCCGAAAAAACACCTATAATCCTCACTAAAGAGCAGTCGCGGACGAACGGCGGCGAAACGTGGGATGATTTTTTTAGGGACAGTAGAGAAGATATTTTGAGGGTACTTAAAGGAAATTACACGGCAGCGGACGGAAAGTTTGCGGGTATGGACACAGCTCTTGAGGATGCCCTTGAAGCTCCAATAAAGGGTTTGAAAAAAGATAAGCAGGGTTTGATTACGAAGGATGAACTTTTCCTTCGTGGTCTCGAATATTATCGCGGCGAGCATAACGGGTTCGGGAAAGCGAAAGGGCTTGAAGAGAAGTATGCGGAACTTAGAAAACAAGCGAGCGAGGAAGCGGCAAAAAAAGTATTCGAACAACTTACCGAAGAGGACGGATTTGATTTTGGCGATCCCGGCGCGCGGATCGAAGACGAAGTGGATAAATTGATAGCTGAAAGCGTTGCAGAACCCGATGTTGACACGTTCCGTTCAATCCTTTGGGAGAAGTGTATGGAAAAGATCTCTTAGGAGGGGGGGGGCGAGGCCCGCCTCCGCTAAAGCTACGGCGAGGCAAGGAAAAATTTTCGGTTGTCAACTTCGCGATGTGTTGTCGCGAAGTTTTTCGTTGCATGAAATTTTAAAAAGGTTTATTATTAAGCAATAAGGAATTTGTTTTACTCATTTATTCAAAAAAGACACCATGCCACCAAACACCTCGTTCGAGAAACCGAAAGAAGGAAATTTGATCCAACAAGAACAAGAGATGTTTTCCCGTGTGGAAAGGGATAACGCGTTCATGGTTTTTGATCTCGTGTCGCGCCGGATCCATGAAAGCTCAAGGTAGTCTCACTGCGCCTTGAAGAACCGAAATTATATGGAAAACAAATCATTTCCGGAATTAAAAAAACTTATATTTGACTCGGAGCTGTCCTTCACCGAAAAGGAGGATTTGGCGTGGCTGTTTGCCGAAGCGACGGAAGAAGAACTGCGCGCCGCCCTCGACCTCTTCACAGAAGACAAAGTTTGGATTAAAAGGATTAGCGACAACTATCATTCCAAAAAAATCGCCCTCCTCGCCGATGACGCGGAAATGTGGAAGAATATTCTGGAAGACGAGGAAAAACTGCTCAAGAAAAAGAAGGGATAAGTACAATAAAAAATATAAAAAACAGCCTCCGATCGTATTTGTGGGGCTGTTTTTTGTTTTTCTATTTATCAATTTTTAGAATGATGTTTCCCGCGACCGTAGCCGCTTCGTTGTCTTTGTATGGAACATCTTTATCCCAATTGTGAAGTCCGTCATCAGTAAATCGTGGGATAATGTGAAAGTGAGCGTGAAAAACCGCTTGTCCCGCCGGTGCTTCGTTGTTCTGAATAATATTGACCCCCTCTGCTCTCGTTCCTTCGTATACGCCTTTGCATATTTTTCTTACGGCGCGCACAAGAGAAACGGCGGTGCCTTCATCCATATCCAACATGTTCCGGCAGTGTTTTTTTGGGACGACGAGCGTGTGTCCGTGATTATTTGGGCTGATGGAAAGAAAAGCGAAAGAGTTTTCATCCTCATATACCATTGTTGACGGAATTTCTCCGCGGATAATTTTGCAAAAAAGACAGTCGTTCATACCATTTTTTTATCCAAATACTTGCGCATATGTTCTTCGATATGCGCCGCTTTTTTGGGTGAAAAGTCGGAATTTTGCTTGACTTGCTGTATGATTTGTTCGGCTTCATTTTCATCAATACCTCTAAAATATGTGCCGTGAAATCCTCCCTTGGTTTTTTCCGGGTCCATGTGTCCCGACATAATTCCGCTAAACGTTTCAAGCTCTCGCTTGTTGAGCCCCTTTGTGTCCATAAAACCATGCGCTTTGACTTTCTGCATCAGACCTGCGTGCCAAGCATTTCCGGTCACCTCCTTCTGTGTAATTAAGTGTGGCGCTTTGTCTCTAAAAAGTCCCATATCGTTATTATGTTAAGAATAATAGATACATTATAGTACAGCCTACGCCACCTTAACAAGACCTTTTTCCCCCGTCTTTGTGGTACAATGAAAAACACTATGAAAAAGGTTATTTTTGAGTTAACGACCAAAAACGGTTTTGAACAGTTTCCTCCACTTACACGGAAATTGCTTGCGGCGCGCGGGATCAATACTCTTGCTGAGGCGGAGAAATTTTTGCATCCCGAATGGGCTCGCGACAGTTTTGACCCGTTTCTTATTCTGAATATGGAAAAAGCGGTCAAGCGCATCCTTTTGGCAATAAAAAATAATGAAAAGATCGTTTTATATACCGATTATGATTGCGATGGTATCCCCGCCGGTGTTATCTTGCATGATTTTTTCAAGAAAATCAGCTACGCGAATTTCGAGAATTATATCCCGCATCGGCATGACGAAGGCTACGGTCTCCATGTTGCCGCAGTGGAAAAGTTCGCAGAAAACGGAGCCACGCTTCTCATTACCGCCGATCTTGGAATAACAGACACGGAAGCGGTCGCACGCGCTTGTGAGCTTGGCATCGACGTTATCATTACCGACCACCACCTTCCGCAAGAGGGGAAGATACCGGAAGCTTTTGCGATCCTTGATTCTAAACAGACGGAAGACTCATACCCAGATCCGATGCTGTGCGGGGCGGGGGTGGCCTTTAAACTAGTGCAGGCGCTTATTAAGCGCGGAAATTTTACAGAGATAACCGACGGTTGGGAAAAGTGGCTTCTTGATATGGCGGGGCTTTCCACGATCGCTGACATGGTGCCGCTTAAGAACGAGAACCGGCTTTTTGCACATTACGGTCTGAAAGTTTTAAGGAAAAGCCGGCGCAAGGGGTTGAACCTCCTGCTGCAAAAAATAAAAATAAACAAAGAATATCTAACGGAAGACGATATCGGTTTTATGATCGCTCCGCGGATAAACGCTGCGAGCCGGATGGATCATCCGCTTCGCGCTTTTGAGCTCCTTTCGACCGACGATGACGCACGAGCCGAAGAATTGGCGAATTGGCTCAACCACCTGAACGATCAGCGAAAAGGCCTTACTGCGAGCATGATAAAAGACGCGAAAGGACGATTGCGTGCGCGAGAACTTTTTGAAGTTATTGTTATCGGACATCCCGAATTGGAACCGGGCATTCT
>Ga0172379_10001355_pt1 | contig 49489 bp, 45 predicted proteins | sample GrowelOW334metaG_FD_119756 | JGI IMG/M metagenome (GOLD analysis project Ga0172379, IMG submission 119756) | Groundwater microbial communities from an aquifer near a municipal landfill in Southern Ontario, Canada - Groundwater well OW334 metaG | ecosystem: Environmental > Aquatic > Deep... | reverse complement strand
GAGCCCTTTGGCCCCCAATTCCCTTGATTTGAATTGCGTAAAGAAAAAGATTTATTTTATCTCCCTATTTGGAGGATCTGATTCAAGTATACAATGCTTATTTGTTTTGTCAAGGAGTAAACAAGACCTAATAATTATTATTTCTTTTTTTTATGTATACAAACAGTCCTGAGGCAACCACAACCAATAGAATTAATATTAAAATTATTATCAAGATCATTGGATTGAAAGTATTTTTAGTCGAAGGAGCCACCTGACTATTTTGTTTGGGACGACTGACAATATTATTCAATTCGCCAGTAGCCGGATTGATTATTGGTTGATCGCTTTTGGTCGCCTTCATTAGATCAATACTTCCGGAGTCCAAATAACTTTTATTTTTGCCTACAAATTCTGACGTACTATTGGTTATTTTTTCTTTAGTGACCGGATTTATAAATTCAAAATAATATTCGAGGTAAGGTAGTTTATTGGTATAGATCGTAAAGAATCCGCTATCATCGGCTTTTGTTTGATAGAACAACTTATTATTGATCTTTAACTTTACCAAGACATCGGCTCCGGGAATTTTTGCCCCTTGCTTGTCATAGACGTATCCTTCGACATAACTTAAGATCGGCTCAAAATAAAAAGCTTTTTTGCTATTTGGATCTTGGACAAGGGAGCCGGCATTCAAGGTTTCAACTTTCTGATTATTTTTATAAAGATCCAGGTTATTTAAGTCAACTTTACTGGCGGTAATCTGAAGTTTTTCTTGTGGGACTTTGCTTTTTTCGATCGCGATTGTAAACATTCCGATATTGTTGGCATTAACACACTTACCGACAGTCTTTCCAGTGTCGTCGACCAAACAAACTGAGGCCATTGGGAAGGTTTCTCTCCCTGTATAGACAATAAAATTGCCCATACTTTGAGATTTTAAAGTACCGTTGACGATCTGGGCAACTGCTCCCCGATATGGGGTTGATATCGGTTGAAATGGAATATCATAATGAGTGACAATATTGGTTTTTTCAATAATATTTGTTCTTGGGTAATACAGGTCGGAGTAAATCTTTGACCAGTTAGGACTTAGTTTAGGGGTCGATGAAAAAGTATGGCTTGTGACTGGGACCGCCTTAATTTGATAGGTTCCCTCTTTTTCTACCTGAATGTTATAAACACCGTCTGGCCCAGTAAAATCATTACTCCAATTATATTTTTGAATGGCTTGATTACCTGTCAGGATATCAATTAAAGTTACCTCGGTGTCCGCAATCGGTTCCAATGACACAGCATCAAATACTCGACCGTATGGGTCCCAAGAGATTGTTTTACAAGTTGTCTGTAAACTATTTGTTGTTGCCTGAATTTGTTGTTTAAGAAAATCCAATTCGGATAGCTGTTGACTAGCCGCCTGGCCAGTTGGAGCTGGAGTCTCTCCCCCTTGACCAAGGTCAGTAATTACTGTTGGAGCAGCACCAACAGCTGAAAAATCACTATTTGTGTGCCGGGCCGTGTCCTGTTTTACAACGATATCAATTGGCCCAAAAGGCAAAAGTCCAGTGACTCCAGGATTTAATTTATTTTCAATAATTTCACATGGTTGATCAACCACCGGCTGAAGGGTTGCCAAGGCACCGTTATTGGCATCGCTAGCAACATGTCCACAATGTACACATCTATTTCTTTCTCTGTCTGATAAGGAAGGATCGGAGCAGGAAACACCTCTGTCAACACCAGAATATTCACTGCAACTGCCCATTGCATCCATTTGAGCTGCAGACGAATTAATTCCCTGATTCCAAACACAGGTACAACCTGTTGGAGAATCACAGGTACCTTTTAATTCATAAGTGGCTGTCTGAATCGGTCGCGCCCCTCCGTGAGGAATATCACCGACAAATTCCGCCGCAAGACAGGTGCGGATCTGTCCTTGCTCCGAAAGATGGGAAATATCATCTAAATTATCAGCTGAATTTTCATTTAACTGAGCAAATGTTGTTTTGATCAAATATGAAGACATCAATATTAATACAAAAACCAAGAAAACTTTAATCTTTTTAGCCATACTTAATTTATAGTCATTTTTAAAAAAATAATCAAGTCCGATTTTGCTATACTTAATCGATGAAAATAAAATCATACATTTTTTTGGTAGTTTTATTACTTATCTTATTTTTTATTCTCGGCGTCCGTTACGGCCAAAGTGTCGAGAAAAATAATAAAGTGGTCGATTATATTTTGAAGATAACACCAACAAAGACTGTTCCTAGCCCAACTCCAGTTAAATACATCGACTACAAAAGTAAAAAGTGGGGAATAAAATTTACTTTCCCAAGTAATTTGGAAATTAAAGAAGATGCGACCGCTCCGGCAATATTATTTAATAATAAAAAATATTAAGTAATAGCTAAATATGCCATATACGCAGTTGAAAATATCCTTTCATCAACGTCAATTATTGGTTTGTCAGCATCAGCCAATTGGAGTAATTGCCTAGCTCTATCAGCGGTTGTCTTATTTAATTGATTATTTTTTTCTAATTGACCCGTCTTTATAGATAATATTTCTTCTATATCAATTAACTCTTGTCTTAGTAAAGACAAACCTTTGAATAACCCAGATAAATTAAGTTTTGGAAATATTTTAAAAACTTCTTTGCTGATAAATTTATCTCTCTCCTCAGATGTTACTAATCGAATATAGTCTTGACGTAATTCTCCGATTATCTGATTACTAACTTGATGTTTAATTAATAATTCTGTAAGCAAATCAGCTTCTGCTTTTAAATACGTATCTAGAAAAATACCATAATTATCCTTCTGTTCCAAAAGTTTTGGGATTGCTTTAATTAAAAAATGTGATTTTATTTCCAAAGCATATTTGAAGCCTGCCATTAACCAAGGTGGTAAATCCATAGAGTCTAATCTCCTCATTTCAAAAAGCAAACGACTAAAATCGTCGGGAGAAAATGTTGAGTCAGCAAGTAATATTCTTACCTGATATTCCTCATTAATGTCGAGGGGTAACCCTTGAATAATTTTTTTATGAATTTCTTGTAAATTTTGTGATATTTCATCTTTAACTCTTCCATCGTCCCTATAAATGATCGATTCAATTGGGGCAAAAAACGGACGTGGTTCTTTTTTCATAGTGATAAAAGTTTTTGCAGTTGATAACTCGGGAGGCAAAATACTATCTAGTTTATCAATTGCTGCAAATACTTTCGAAGAAGCAATCATGGCACTAATTTCACTTAAATTCATGTCTTTCTTACTAGCGCTTTTTGAATTAATGAATTGTAACCCCGTATTAATTAATTGATATAGATTGTTTTCTGTTCCAAATTTTTCTTTAAAAAAACTCTCTGAGATGTTCAGTTTTTCAAATAATTCTGGAAGAATTAAATCATGCAAACTAATTGTTTTATTATTTTCTATTTGACTTTTTACTAAATCTAGCATTTTTGGTTGAGTGTGATATAGGCAGTGGATGAATGTTGAAATAAGAATTTTTTTGTAAACATGGTCATCTGTTGGATTAGATCCGTTTTCCTTAACTATCGCATCAAACAGGGCTTTGTTTTTTAATAAAAAACCAAGCGCCAATAAAGCCCCTCCTTCTGTATGATTTTTTTTCCCGGTTGGTAATAGCTCTAAAATATCATGAAATCTTATTGTTAAAAATTGAGAAAGTGTGTTAAAAAGCAGATTTGGATTACTTCTATAGCTTCTGTCATTTTTGAGAAATTCTTTGAGAATTTTTTCCAACCGTCTTTGATGCGAATAACCATGATCGGTATTTATCTCCAGCTGAGAATCGATCAGCTCATTCCCAAGACTTTTTCTAAAATCATAAAAAAGTCTGTTGGATGTATTTTCAAAAAACATAATTTCAAAATATTGAGTTGCTTCATAAGGGGCTTTTTCATTTTTTCCCGAAGCACGCTTTAAATATTCTTTTATTGACCTGAAATCGTCTACTTGAAACTTATGGCCAATAAAGTTGACAATATTTACTCGTTCATTTAAAAGATCCACTGGACTGATAGTAAATTTTGGCCAATCAAAGGCTGTCCCTGAATTAAGAATATAACTCGATCGATCTTTTGTTAGAATTTCTCTTCCCATGTTATTTTTTAAGCATATCGTAAGCTAATACTAACAAATTTTTATTACTATATTCAATTTTTTAAACTAATGAAGAATCAATATTATAATATAATAGGATATGTATAAAAATAAAAAATTATCTCTTGCCTATTTCGGTTCACCTGACTTTTCGGCTGATTTTCTTGAAAGGTTAATTACTGACACTACAATTAATCAATTAATCGAAGTGAAGCTTGTTGTCACCCAGCCAGACCAAAAGGTCGGCCGAAAACAAATCTTAACTCCGACTCCGGTAAAAGTAATTGCCGAAAAATATAAAAAAAGTGAAAATACCAAATTTTTTGCGGTTTATTGTTTTCCGCCAAAAAATTTCGGTATCGAGCTTAAAGATATTGACCTGGCTCTCGTCTATGCTTATGGCGATTTAATTCCCAAAGAATTACTCACTCTTCCCAAATTCGGTTTCTGGAATATTCACCCATCGCTCCTGCCAAAATATCGCGGCCCCTCCCCGATTGCTACTCCTTTAATAAACGGAGACAAAACTACCGGAGTAACCATCATCAAAATGGACGAAGAGATAGACCACGGCCCTATTATTGCTCAAGAAAGTTATACTATCAAAGATACGGATTATAGGACGGATTTAGAAACTAAATTAACTAATTTAGCCTTTGAAATGTTTAAAAAAACTGTTACCCAGTTAACGGGTTCACGGGTTAACGAGTTAAAAACAAAAGAACAAAATCACAAAGAGGTAATTTTTACAAAAAAACTTTCCAAAAATGATGGGTTTGTTGAATTCAAAAATTTGAAATTAAAAATTAAAAATTCCTCTGAAGATTTATATAACCTGTTCAGAGGTCTTTATCCTTGGCCAGGAATTTGGACCCTTTTACCTAACGGCAAACGTCTGAAAATAACTGGAATGAATATAGCACGGGTCGGTCACGACCGACCCCTACAGATCACCCGCGTTCAACTAGAGGGCAAAAACGAGGTTGACTTCCCTACCTTCAACAAGGCCTATAATATCTTCTAAATCTGGTATAATGGTAGTATAAATTCGCAAATAATCAAATGAACTTCACGACTTTAGAAAATAGGGTGTCGGAGCGAGGGAATCCAAAAAAAAATCTACTTAAAGATCTCCATGACTATATTGGAATTTTTGAGGGTAAAAGATTACACCCTCTTGATCGAGAATTTACTACTCAAATTCTGTCTGACTTCATTCGATCAAGAAATAGCCGAGCTGACGCAATAGAAAAGAAAGACTATATTGATTTTACTAAAGATATTGAAAAGCTGTTGATTTATCCAATTTTTGGAGTTGATTGTATTGACGGTCGAGTTCTTCCAGCCTTGATTGCCGGATTAGTTGCTAAAATTGGTGGTTTTTTAAGAATTCCTGCTGGAGACCCAAAGGAATTCGTTCAACAATTAGGAGGCGGTATTTTTAATAGAACAGTATTAAATAATGGGTCGAATTTTGCCAAAAGACTCGATGAAGCCTTTGACAATAGAGGGGATGATGTCGTTGAAATACTTGATAGCCACGTAAAATGCGCAGCTCGAGAAATAGAAGAAAAAAAAAGATTTAAAAATAGCTCTATTCCAGATCATGGTCTTTTTGCTGACGTCATGAGGAAAAAAAATATTGCTGATGCAATGGTTAGTTATGTAAAAACAAATAACAAAAGATACGAAACTTCAAAAAGAGTACACCCAATTCAAATAAGTTTTGATCCACATAATGGATATTTATATATGGGGTTGGAAACAGAAAAAGCGATTAAAAAAGCACAACAAAATGGCAACCAATTTACTGATCATGTGTTAACTGAACTTTCAGCAGAAGGAAAGATTATCTCGACTTATCAGATAGCTCATGAGCAGAATGTTCAAGAAATATTAAGAAACAAATATTTTCATGTCGATTGGGAAAATAAATATGTCGATACGGCCAAAAAATTTTGGTCAAACATCAAAAAAATTATTGATGAAAGTCCAGATTTTTTTAATAACCTGGAGGGTCGTGTAAGATCTGTATTCCCTGACATAAATGATGCAAATGAAATTAAAACTAGAACTATACTCGTATTAGCAAATTTATATAGTGGATTTTTATTAAATACAAAAGGAATTTATCCATATTCTGAACATACCGAAGAAATCATAGTTGTCTCGGAAGGTGGATATAGCCCCTATAAAGTCGCATCTTTTGGCATACATATTCTTGATGAACCAAATATTCCTAAAGCGGCTAAATTAGCTTATGATCTTATTAGGAATAATCGAAAAGAAAATAGGGCAAATTTTGGATATCAAATTTTTGAGCCTAACAAAAATCCTTTCGAGACTTATAATCCAAAAAGGCGAGCTGCCTATAACGAAGCTCCCGTTCCAATCGTAGTTGAAGAGGTCGTTCGTTTTAATAAATTAAAAAATGAAGTCAGTAAAATTGGAAGCCAAAAAAATTTGGAAGAAGAAAGATTTTGGAAGGAAATGAACAAAATAAAAGATTGGTCATTTTTAAAAGAAATTAATTGGATTGATATGAATGATGACGAATTTAAAATATATTTGAGAGGACGTCTTTCTATTTATTCTATAAGAGATCAAAGAGTTTATGAAGAAATTAATAATCTCAGAAATCGAGTTGCGTCTTTATATAAAGATAAGACTGTATATGCTAATGAAATAAACCCTCTTGAAAAAGCTGTTTCACCAGCTAGACTTGTTTATGAAAGAAAATTAGCTATATTATCGATAATAGGAGATAAAGAACGAGGTGCACGAGTTATCATTCCTTTTTTTGCTAGTTTAAAGAATATCGACTTCGACTAGTCATTATGTAGTCATAATTTATTTGTCAAACACCCTTTATTAGATTAAATCTCTATTTATCCTCTCCCTTATCCCCTCAAACAACTTCTCCATCACCCACAAATTATGAAAAGTGGCCAGAGTGTAGCCGAGGATTTCCCGCTGTTTGAATAGATGATGAAGATACGATTTGGTAAAATTTTTGCAAACATAACACTCGCAATCAACGTCAACTTTTTCAAAATTATTTTTATAAATGCTTTTATTAATATCTATTTGTTGGGAAAGCGAAGGTCTTAAATTTTTTTCACTTTCGGGGTGTAGGGGTCCTCCTTGATAAATAGTGCCCATGCGTGCTAGACGAGTAGGTTCAACGCAATCAAAAGTATCAATCCCATATTTCACTAGCTCGATTATATCGTCTATTTGGCCTACGCCAAGTAAATGAACCGGCCGGTCTTTTGGTAGATAGTTGGAAACCCAACGAACTTGGTCGCGCATTTCGGCCTTTGTCTCCCCGACCGACACTCCCCCGATTGCGATGCCGGGAGTCCCTTGAGAAACCACAAACTCTGCCGATTTTTTCCGCAAATCTTCAAAGATTCCGCCCTGAATTATGCCGTAGAGGAATTGGTTATGGGTTACTTGGTTACTTGGCAAAGGCGAGTGACCAGAATTTTTTGCGACTTGGGATTCCCCGCTTCCTGCGGGGAGGGTTCCCACTGGAGACAAAAAATTTTGGGAACTCACCTTATATTTGATACAGCGTTTTAGCCATTCGTGAGTTCTACTCATCGCTTTTTCCGCATATTCATGGGTGGCTGGATAGTAAGTGCATTCATCAAACGCCATATTGATGTCCGCCCCAATCTTTCTTTGAAACTCCATTGACTTTTCCGGCGTAAATTCAATCAGAGTCCCATCAAAAGTCGAGCGAAATTTCACCCCATCTTCAGAAATTTTTACCAGAAAAGGCTCCTCTTCTCCACGAACATCGGCTTTTCTAGTTTCATTTTGCGAAGGCGAGATACCTAAATTTTTTCGACTTTGGACCTCGCGACTGCGAAGCGGCTCCAACAGAGACAAAAATTTATGGGATCGCGCCTTCTCAGTTCGGGCTAAAGAAAATACTTGAAATCCACCCGAATCGCTCATCGTAAAAATATCAAGATTTGAATATTTTTGAATTCCTCCCGCCTTTTCAATAATATCTGCTCCCGGATGGGTAACCAGATGATAAGTATTAACACACGATCCTTGGATCCCGATTTCTTTTACTTGCTGTGGAGTTAAGGTTTTTATCGTTCCTTTGGTGGCCGCAGCCAGAAAGGCCGGTGTTTTAACCACTCCATGATCGCTGTGTATCTCGCCCAGTCGAGCCTTGGATTTACTAGACCGGTGAGAAACTTTAAAAAAATTATTCATATAATTATGTATCTCATTCTACCAAACAAAATTTACCATCTTGACAAATAAAAATAAAATATCTATATTTAAGGAATGGTTAAAAAATCTAAAAAAGTTTCTCGTAGAATTACTAAAAGTATTTCAAAAAAGGAAGTTCATCAAACAAATTATTTTGCCTTGGTGATTTTTACAACCATTGTTGTTGGCCTTCTAATTCTAACTGGGATGGTGTTTGATATAAAATCGGCTTGGGGATTTTAAAGAATCAGCATCGCATCTCCAAATGAATAAAATCGAAAATCATTCTTAATAGCTATATTATAAAGATCAACTAAGTGAAGCTTTGCCCATTTATACTGCAGAAACGCCTCAACCAACATCATTAGGGACGACTTTGGGAGATGAAAATTGGTAATCATAACGTCGACCATCTTAAAATCGTAAGGAGGAAGAATAAATAAATTTGTTTTTTTTAGAGGCGAAGATGCCAAATTTTTTTCACTTTCGGGGTGTAGGGGTCTCCGCTGTGATAAAAAATTTCGGTATCGAGCCTCAGATTCAATTGTTCGAACTACAGTCGTCCCGACCGCCACCAATTTTTTTTCTTCATACTTCAATCGTTTAATCGATTGAAGTGTCTTTTCATCAATTTCATAATATTCGTTATGAAGTTTTTTTTGCTGAATATTTTTGTCGATGATCGGGGCAAATGTCCCAAGTCCAACGTGAAGAGTGACAAAAAGTCGCTCAATCCCCTTTTTTTCCAATTTATCAAAAACGCTGTCAGTAAAATGTAAAGAGGCAGTTGGCGCCGCCGATGACCCATCGGTTTTAGCAAAGATCGTTTGATATTTTTTTAACAGATCGTCTCGTGACAAAGGGCTTTTTTTTAAGTAAGGCGGGATTGGCATCGCACCATATTTTTTTAAGAGAAAAAATAAATGTTCCCGGTTAAAATTAAACTGTAGATCAAAAATATTTTCTTTTTGGGAAATTATTTCTAAAAAATTCTCTTGATTAAAATAAATTTTTTCCCCAACGGTAATTTTTCTATCCGCCATCACTTTAACAACCCGTAAACTCGTTAACTCGTTAACAAGAAACAACAAAATAACCTTCCCTCCATTTTCCTTCTTCATAGTAACTCGAGCTGGGAGGACTTTTGTATTGTTCATCACCATAAACGAATCTTTTGGAAGATATCTGTCGAGATTATAAAAATGATCAAATGTTATCTTGTCGACGGCCGTCTCATAGATAAATAGTTTTGAAGAATCGCGGGGAACGGCCGGGCTCAAAGCCAAATTTTTCTCTGGCAATAAATAATTGTAGTCGTCTAAATTCATCGTAATATAATTAAATAGATTCCCACAACAAGAAAAGCGCGACGCTTAATTTTTTTCGACTTGGGAGTCCCCGAAAAGGGGAGGGTTCCCGCGGAGAAATAAAATTCAGTGGCGCGCTTTGAACTTCAGTTATTTATAATATTCTTTTACTTGGAAAAGGAAATACATTGAGATCAACCCACCAATGATCAGTCCTCCAACATTAAAGCTGACAATATTTTGGACAACGCCAACGAGTGCGCTCCAATATAATAAAGTCCAAGCTTTTTTTGATCTGGAAAATAATCCTGGAATAGCTAAGGCCTCAAGCACAACCATGAGTCCTAAAAATACAACGTTAACTATAAATCCAACTCCTAAAAATGGTCGTCCAGACATCATTCCTCCAACAAATCCCAAAGGCGCTAAAATCGCTCCGGCTCCAAGCAAAGCTAAAACTCCCGGAATGCCCATAAGTACACCGATGATGGCCAAATAAGGAGAAAATTTAACGATTATCTCTTTCCATTCTTTTGGTAATGACGGGGCCTTTTTTACCAAGTATTCTTCCAATATCCCCTCTAATTTATTAAACGTTCCACCAACATCAACCTTTTCGTTCGCGGCTTTTGTTGCCATATTTATTTAAAATTAATAATTTATAAAATTAAACTTGCTAATGATTATACCCAAACTCATAATAGTAATCCACCTAATATTGCCAAAGCCGGGAAAATAAACATCCACCAATTTGAAATGCCGGTTACTGGTGGAGCAGGCTGAACAGTTGTTTTCGCAAGAATTATTTCTGTTGGTGTTGCCGATGGTCCAGGAGTCGCACTTGGGCCTGGTGTTGCTGTCAAAGTCACGGTTGGTGTTGCTGATGGTCCCGGTGTAGCTGTAAGAGTAACCGTTGGTGTATTTGACGGAATAATTGTTCCAGTGGGAGTGACCGTCGGAGTTGGGGTCTGAGTAGGAGTAGGTGTTCTTGTTGGGGTTGGACTATTTACTCCTGTCGTCGGTGTTGGGGTTGGAGAATTTGTTGGAGCAATACATCGGGTTAAACAATTTGCCGTTGTTGGATAGCAAATACCTGTCGTCCCTCCTGCTGCGGCTAAATTTTGTGCACAAGTTGCCCCGCCTCCACATTGGACGCTATTTGAATCGTATGTCAATTGAGTTGGCCAGCAAGAATAGTCTGACGTTATACAATAATAAAGAGGGGCACACATCGGGGGTGTCACGGTCGGAGGTGGAGGAGTTGGAGTCGGCGTATTTGTTAGCTGTGGCGGTGGAGTTGGAGTGTCTTCTTCTCCTGGAGGAGATTGCGGCGGGACACAATCCCCATATCCATTATTTAATATTTTGCAAGTCCAATTATCAGGACATTGTGTTTGGTGCCCATATTTCCCATCTGAGCATGTTTCTGATGTATCTCCGTCTTTATTCTTGAAACAACATTGATCGCCTGGTTTTTGAGCTTTTTGTTGAGTTGGAAATAATTTATCTCTTAAGAAATATCCACCGATCGAAACTAACAATATAAGCAATAATATATTCCCAACTATCAACAGCTTATTGGTTTTTTTCTTTTTAACAGTAGCGATAGGAGTAAAGTTATCCATTGATAATCAGTATAGGAAAAAAAAATTCAAGAAGCAAGTATAAAAAAACGGTTAAACTGTTTTATCTAACAAGCTCCACAAACTTGTATTTCAAATCCCCCTGCACTTTATCTTCTTCCAAAACTATTTTTTTAAACTCTGAATAATTAGGGAAAAAAGCATCAGCATCGGGATATTCTTTATCAACCAAAGTCAAATATAATTTATCAGCGTATTTTATTCCCAAATCATAAATCTGTGCCCCTCCAATGATAAAGACTTCTCCTTGGCTTGCCGAAGCTTCAGCGAAGGCGGCTTCCAACGAATGACAAACGATAACTCCTGCAACTTTGTAATTTACATCTCTCGTCACCACCACATTAATTCTATTTGGCAATGGTCGGGATTTTTCCGGCAAAGATTCATAGGTTTTCCTCCCCATGATGACGACTTGACCTGATGTTAAGGCCTTAAACCTTTTAAAATCATCGGGAATATGCCAAAGCAGTTTATTATCTTTCCCAAGTTCTCTATTTTTGCCAATTGCGGCGATTATGTTTATCATAAAAACGGTTAAACGGTTAAAACTTAAACAGTTAAAAAAACTATTAAAACTTTAAGTATTAAACGTTTAGTAGTTTAATATTTAAATGTTTTTTTAGGTTTTAACAGTTTAATACTTAACTGTTTACTCAAAATCCCCCAACGACCGTCACCTCTCCCTTAATCGGTGGATAGGGATTGTAATTGACGACCTCGATATCTTCAATTTTAAAGTCGTCTATATTTTTTACTTTCGGATTTAATTTTACGGTTGGAAATGGCCGGGGTTTCCTTTTCAACTGCTCGTGTATCTGTTCTTGATGGTTAGAATAAGTATGGACGTCACCAAAAGTATGAACAAAGTCCCCCGGTGGGATTCCGACGATCTGGGAAACCATCAATAATAATAATGAATAAGACGCTATGTTAAAAGGCACTCCTAAAAATATATCGGCGCTCCGTTGATAAAGTTGTAGATGAAGTTTGTCTCCTAAAACATTAAAATGAAACATTGTGTGACAAGGTGGCAGGGCAACTGATTTCTCCCGTGAAGGAGCCATTTCGTAGATATAGGCCGGATTCCAAGCCGAAACTATCAGATGCTTTCTGAATCTCTGCTTTGGATCTTTCAGCTTATTAATAACCCAGCCCAATTGATCGATCGAAGAAGGTTTACCCACCGAAGCCTTGGCGTAGGTGGGCCATTTGCGCCACTGTACTCCATATACCGGCCCCAAATCCCCAAATTCTTTTGCAAATTTATTGTCAGTTTTTATTTTCTCAATATATTGCTCTTGTGTTATCTTCTTCATTCTTAATTCTTCATTCTTAATTCTTAACTGCGATTCTTGGAATCGCCCGTATCCCCACTCATCCCAAATATGAACGTCGTTATCTACTAAATATTTAATATTTGAGTCACCCCGTAAAAACCAAATGAGCTCGTGAGTGATTCCCCGCATAAAAACTTTTTTGGTTGTCAAAAGCGGAAAACCTTTGGAAAGATCAAATCTTATCTGACGTCCAAAAACACCTTTAATGTGAACACCAGGGTTTCCCCAAACCGGTTTTTTTACACCATTTTTTATGATGTCTTTGAGAAGATCGAGATATTGATATTCTGGATGTTTTATCATAATGACAAATGACAAAATTCAAATAACAATTGAATTACAAATAACAAATATCAAATTTTAAAACAGTTTTTTTATTGATTATTTGTAATTTGTTATTCAATTGTAGATTAGTTATTTGACATTTGTTATTAATGTCACATTTTAGTCGCTTATTTATTTTTTATCAACCTAAAAACCTCTCCCACCAAATAAAGAGATCCTGCCACCACGATCGGTTCGTTTTTTTCCAAAATTTCTTCCCAGGCATTTTTTAAATTGGGAATGATTTTTATATCTAATTCAGGGTCGACACGGGGGTCGACCCCTACGATAATATCCGTCGGATCTTCCGACTCATTGATCATATCCTGATTTTCCGTAAAAAAACTTGTCAGAACAATCAAATCTGCTTTCGTGGACAATATCTCCAACATTTCTTTAAAGTCTTTTCCTTTTTTGAAAGCCAACAAAAAATTAAACTTTTTATTAGGATATTTTTTTACTAATGAACTAATAAATGCTTCCATCTTCTGCGAATTATGTGCTCCATCAAAAATTACTGTCTTACCGTTTATTTTTTTAATATCAAACCTGCCGGGAAAATGGGCAGTTTTAAAAACCATCCCTACTTTTTCTTTATCAATCTCAAATCCGTCTCTTTGACTCAAATAATTAACTGCTGCCAATGCTAAACCGGCGTTTTGTTTTTGATAATCGCCGATTAATTTTAATTGATTCAAAACATCGGGTCGGGAAACCCGACCCCTACGTACGGAACGCATATATGCGTTCCCTACATCCACAAACATAATTTTCGCCATTTTTTCTTCCGCAACCTCCCGAACAACCTTCTCCGCCCTCGGATCTTGATCGGTAGAAATCGCCTGACTATTTTTGTTAATGATCATCGCTTTTTGCAAGGCGATTTTTTCAATGGTTTTTCCCAAAATAGTTGTGTGATCCAAACCAATCTTTGTCAAAACGGAAAGTTTATCTTGGCGTGAAACAACGTTTGTCCCGTCATACCAGCCCCCCAAACCAGTTTCCATGACAGCATAATCTACATTTTTATCGGCAAAAATATAAAATGCCAGACCAACTAAGATTTCAAAATACGTATTGGATCCGTCAATAAACGGGATAATTTTATTCAAGTAATTAACAAATTCTTTTTTACTGATAATTTTTCCATTGATCTGAAATCGTTCCCTGACATCGGTCAAATGTGGCGACTGATGAAATCCAACTTTAAAGCCTTGAGAAGCTAACAATAAACTAATCAAATAACAGGTTGAGCCTTTTCCAGATGTGCCGGCCACGTGAATTATTTTAAGTTTTTCCTGTGGGTTTCCGAGTAGGCGCAAAAAATCTTTTGCCCGTTTTAGTCCTAATTCGCCGGGGAAAGTAGTCTCCGTAGTTTTGGGAATGTGGAGGGCAAGAAATTTTTCAGCCTGTTTGAAAGTACGAATAATCATTAGAAACAGTTAAATATTAAATTTGCTTCTCTCTCTTCCCAGTCGTCACCCTTCCTCCCTGCCATTGCCCTTTATATTGCGTGCCTCCACCCTCAACTCGATAAAACTGGGCGTGGGCAAATCGACAGCCTAGTTCCATCGTCACCGGAACCGTTCCCTCGTTAACAGCCGCGAAAGTTACTTTTCCGTGATAACCGGGGGCAACATTTCCTGTCCGCAAAATAATTCCGGATCTAAAAGTTGTGGTTCGTGGTTTAAAATTTACCGTAATATCAAGCGGGATATTGAAGGTTTCGATTGAAGAAAGTAAATAAAATTGCCCTGGCTTAATTGTGATTGAACTGACTTTTTTTTCGTCGTATTTAGCAACTGTTTTTATTTTCGGAGTTTCACGATGAGTAATTCCTAAATAAGCTTTCCCTCCATCAAGTTTATGGACTTCGCCAAGACGAATATCAAAACCAGCCCCTTCCGGAGTTGTTAATTCCCTCTTATCTAAATTTTCAACTAACTTAACTTTTTTTACTAATTGTAAGAGTTTTTTTGGACCAAGGATCATATGATTAAACTGTTAAGTATTAAACTGTTAAAACCTAAAAAAACTGTTAAACATTAAACTATTAAACAAAAACTTATTTTTATGTTTTAAGTTTTAATAGTTTTTTTAACCGTTTAAGTTTTAACTGTTTAACCGTTTTTCCCCAATAGTTTACCAAATTTCAAAACAATAAATGCTGTTAACGCCATAATACTGCCATAATAGAAAGTCGTTGCCGGACTAATTGTGTACCAAAGAATCCCCGCAAACCACGAGGCAAACAAGGCGCTGATCGCGGTTGCCCCCTGATACAGACCAAAGTAACTCCCTGATTCTTTTTCAGTAATAAATTCTGATACATAGGCTTTGGAAACACCATCGGTTGCCGCTATATAAACTCCGTAAATTGGAAAAAGCAACCAGATAAATATTGGGTTTTTTATGAAACCAAATAAAAAATAAACCAGCGAAAAAACTAATAACCCTCCTTCAAAAACCCGCTTGGCTCCAATTTTATCGGACAATTTACCCATTGGAGTTGCCAGTAAAGTTTGTGAAAGATTGTAGACGACATAAGTCAGAACAGCCATTAAAGTCGTTAGACCAAGGTTTTTCGCCCGCAAAATTAAAAAGGCATCGGAACTATTCCCAAGTGAAAAAATAATACTGGCAATAAAAAATAACGACAGTTTTTTATTTTGCCAGATAATTGAAAAATTTTCCAAAAAGCGAGGAGATTGAGTTTTTTTTCGACTTGGGATACCCCCGAAGGGGGAGGGTTCCTGCGGAGATAAAAAAACTCGATCCCGAGCTTTCTCTCGTACAAAAAAAGTCAGCAATAACACTCCCATTAACCCCGGAATCGCAGCAAAATAAAATACAGATCTTAAGTTTTCTTTGAAAAAATATATCAACATTAGCCCGATTATTGGCCCTAAAACCGCTCCTAACGAATCAAAGGCCCGATGATATCCAAATATAAATCCTTTGTTATTTTTTGTCGTATTTTGCAATAGCAAAGAGTCACGGGCGCCGGTTCGGACACCTTTCCCCAACCTATCTACAAATCTCGCCAATAAAACAACCGGCCAAACATTTGCCATGCCGATCAAGACTTTAGAAATCGTAGACAAACTATAACCTCCAATCACAAAAGGTTTCCTCGTTCCGATTTTATCTGATAAGTATCCGAAAATAAATTTGCCGATCGCCGCGGTCGCCTCCGCTATCCCCTCGATCAAACCAACAACCGGTGTCGATACTTTTAAAACCGTCGTTAAAAATATTGGAACGATCGGGTAGATCATTTCCGAGGCAGTGTCGTTAAAAAAAGACACTAATCCAAGAATAAAAACATTTTTAGGAATTTTTTTCATGCTTGAAATTTCACTGGCACAACTTCAACCGTCAATTCATTTTTATTTCCAAATCCAAAAAATTCATCGGCTTTGATCGAATTATGGTCCAAGAATTTGTAAATATACAACTTTATTTTTTCTAATAAACCAAACTTTTCATCAAATATGATTCTTTTGTGAAAAGTGTGGATCAGCCAACGGGAAGGATCTACATTCAAATTAATTTCATGATGATTGGCTAAATCTTCTAAAACCAATTCAACATTTAGTTCTTCCATAAATCCAAATCTCGCCTGAACAGAGTAGATACTGCCCTTTTTTGAGTCTTCAAAAAATTTGATCACCCGATATCTTTCATCGTGAAGGTGAGGATTGTCTTTATCAACAAAAACATTTAACATCACAATGTCTTTTGGAAGCTCTTGATATCTGTTGTAAAAAGTTTCCAAAACCAAGGGAATATGATCGTCAACATTCTCAATAAATCTTGGTAACATGAAGATACTTGAACGGGCGATTGTGTCATTTTTAGTAATGTTTTCTTTGATTTTGATCAGTTCTTGTAATTTCATACTGCGCATACTTTTATAAATTTTTTCTTTGATCCTTGTTCCCCAACGCCAGATCAACATTATCCCCAAGATAAGAATTGCGATCGAAAGCGGAATATAACCGCCCTGGAATATTTTCAATGAGTTGGCCATCAAAAATACCGATTCAAAGATCGCCAGCGGCCCAAATAACAAAAGTGTTTTTATCTTTGACCATTTCCAATAAGAACGGGCAATAAAGTACATACCGATCGTTGTCATCAACATGACTCCGGAAACAGCCAATCCGTAAGCGCCGGCTAAATTGGCGCTTGATCTGAAGATCAAAACCAAGATGATTGTCCCCACGTACAAGGCCCAGTTGACCGCTGATAAATATATTTGCCCCTGATGTTCATGGTTAGTGTGCCTGACTTTTATAAAAGGTAACAAGTTGAAGGCCATCGCTTGAGTGGTTAATGAAAAAGCACCTGATATTAATGCTTGTGAGGCAATGACCGTTGCCATGGTTGCCAAAATTACCATCGGTAATAAGACCGCTGAGGGAACCAGACTGTAAAACACGTTACCAAAGATGATTTTATTTCCTGAAAGCAAATAGGCCCCTTGACCCAAATAATTTAAAAGCAAGGCCGGAAAAACCATAACAAACCAGGAAAGTCTGATCGGCTTACGACCAAAATGACCCATATCAGCGTACATTGCCTCGCCCCCGGTGACAACCAGCATGACCGATCCTAAAACTAAGAAATTTTCTTTTATTGAATGACTTAATAAAAATTTAATGGCAAACAACGGATTAAATGCTTGAAATATTTGTGGATGTTGAACTATTTGCATGATTCCCAAAGTCCCGATCGATAAAAACCAAAGAACTATAATTGGCCCAAAAACTGCTCCGATCTTATGGGTTCCCTTACTCTGAATCATAAATACTCCCGTCAGAATAATGATCGTTAAGGGAATGATAAATGGTTCGAAGGCAACGGTAATAACTTTTAAACCTTCAACCGCGGAAATGACGCTGATCGCCGGAGTAATTATTCCATCTCCGTAAAGAAGTCCTGCCGCAAAAATCAACAAGGTTGTCACAACCACTCCCAAGTGGAATTTCTTTTTGGATAAAAGTCCATAGAGAGCAAAAACTCCTCCCTCGCCGTCATTATCCGCTCGCAAAACAAAAATAACGTATTTAAAAGCAACGATGATCGTCAAAGCCCAAACCACTAAACTAATTCCTCCAAGAATATTGGCCATCGAGTGAACGATGTTAGCCTTTCCAAAAAATATTTCATTGATCGCATAGAGAGGTGATGTTCCAATATCGCCGTAAACCACCCCCAATGCCCCCAATGACATGTGTAATAAATTTCCCATTATTTTAAAAACAAAATTATACTATAATTGTACTGTATGTCTAACCCGATTAAAATTCCGAAAGACCTCGAGCAACAATTAAATAAATTTATCGATCTGCAAACAAATAACGTTTTAAACCATTACAACGATCCAAAGCTTCGAGAAACAACAAAATTGAATTTCGTTTGGTTAAAAAAATTTTCAGAACTTCACTTTAAAACCAGGACCCAAAGGGCTCAAGAGCTCAGTTCGCCTGAAGTCGCTAAAGCTAAAAAACTTGCCAAAGATTATATCGGACAAAAAAATCACGATTTTTTTGTTACCTGTGTTGATGGCCGGAATATGCCGTCGGTGATGTTTTCCAAACCGCCCCAAGTGGGTGGAGCTTTGCGTACCCCAGCCGGCGTCGTCAATGGTTTTATGGAAGGACAAACGAAAGGGTCCGTCTTTATCGATCCCGATTCTTATGTTGTCAAACAAATAATTACCTTACTCAAAGAAAAAGCCGGTGACACGATTTACTACGGTTTGGATTCTCATTTGGGTTGCGCCGCCCGGGCCCAAATTCATTCAACCGAAGGTGGACGTCAGATCGACGGCGGAGTGAGGGCTGATATCGTCAATAAACTTATAACCGCCAAAGGAATTGTAGAACTGCAGAAACAACTTGAAAATAGCGGTGAGAAAGTTGCCAAAATAATTCCAATTCTTTTTTCTTATGACCCGTCAACCGGAGGGGTGATTAGTGGTTTGGAAGTCCATATCGAAAACGATAAGGTTGCCAATTTTGGTTTTACCAAAGAAGTGCTGGATAAATTGACGTTGGAAAATAAGATCGTCAGAACGACCGATTTATTAAAGGATAAAATTATTGTTCAGATTTTGGAAAAAGTAATAAAACCCGGAACGGCCGATTTTAGAAACCGTTATCCCCAATCGCTTCTCTCAAATTGGCAGGCAACGACAAAATTATACGATCACGGACAAGGAGAGATCTTTTTGTTGATCTTTAAAAAACTTATTTCCATCTACAAAAAAACTGATATTTCCGAAACAACTTTAAAGCAAAAAGCCAAGTTCTTGTTGAAAAATTTAGTGACTAGATTTTCGATCGCCGGAACTGGTGACAGCTGGCCGTTTGCCCATCACAACGAGGAGATGATCGTCATCACCGATGGCGGATACGCTCCATTCCCCGCCCTCGACGCTTTTTCCATCTTTCCCAGGGACCCATTTTTGTTGACAAATACTAAATTAACTATTGACCTAATTAGAACTTTCAGAAAAGCCGGGAAACTTAAAGACCCGATTAGCGGAAGCAAATTTTCCCAAGATGATTTTTTTTCCTCACCGGTTTTTATTTCCAATAAAAGCGTCATCAGGAATTTTCAAGAAAAAAGTTGGGAATCACTGAAGGCTCTTGACCTTGATAGTACTTTTGCTGGAATTAAGTGGGATGATCCGGTGATTCTAAATTGGACAAAATCTGATATCCAAAAATTTATCATGCAGACAATCGTCGATAAAAAGATCGATTTTGAATTTAGTGATACTTTGAGATTTATCAACGGAATTTATGAACTGTTTGACCGGATGAGGTTGATGATGAAAGATAAAAATTTCCGCCAGATGATCCTTCATGGAAACATCGTTATCTTCAATACTTTAGTCGATCACAACCGCATGCCCCGCTACCTGGTGCCATTCGTTGTTTGATGTTATTTTCCAAGATAGATCATGTAATTTATTTCCTTACTATCAGGAATTATGCAACTTGAATCTTTGATCGGTTTTAAAGTAAGAAAAAACGAATTTTGATTATATATTATTTTGTCACTTAAAACCGTCGTACAATTTGGTGGGTTACCGTCGTAAAAATTATTAGCACATGAAAATGGATAGTTGATGAATGTTTTTCCGCTAACAACATACGTAAAATCTGAATTTAAATTTTTTTGTTGCGCCTTTTCATTATTAGTAACCCATTCATTTAGTTCTGATTCAATTGCTATCTTTGCAAAAGAAAAATTACCTGTTTGTCCCCGTTGATTGGGACATGTATCAAGATAATATGTCAGATGATAAAGTTTTCCAAATGATAGAAAGCCGACTTCTTTATTACTAAAAGAATTACTTATTTCCATTGTAGACGTTTTATTATCTATAAGAGGATAAAGTACCAATTCCGGAAATTTGGATAGATATATAGAAGTGAATTTGTTCATAAAATAATAAATAATAGGATTCAAGGTTGGATGTTGATCTGTTGACAGCAGATTCTGTGTAGGAGCTGGAGTAATAGTTTTGTAATATGGGGTCCCGGGAATATCAATTGCTTCTTGATCATTAATAACAGATTCTGCAAATTTTACCCACCTATCCCATTGATTTTTTTCGTCTGTATTTGAACATCCCTCTCGATACGCTCCATCACTGACTAATGGGATTTTATTATTAAACAGAGAACTAGAAAAACCATTAACAAATGATTTGTATGGGTAATATCTCATTGCATATACGTGGGGAATTTGATCTCTACTCCCCAGATCAATTTTCCATGAGGCTAATATTGCCGATGTTTTTTTATCATTTTTAAAAAATGTCAATGTTTGGTTCCCTGTCTTCAAACCGGAATTTTTTGATATATTTTTACCTTTCAACTCATTGAATAAAAGCCCTAAAGGATCATTCAATGTATAGGAAATGCATAGAAATGACTGCGCCGAACCATAGTTTTTTTCATAATCCAAATCACCTATATATGTCATGTCGCTTACATAGGTGGAAGCATAATTATTAATTTCATTCCGTTGAGAATCGCTAAGATTGGTAAAAGACTTCTTTTCCTTATTTTTATCTAGGGTGGTTTTTATCCAATAATCCAATACTTTTTTTGGATCAGCGGTCAAAGGAGCAAGAGTCGGTGTTGGTTTGATTGTTATGGTTGCAGTTACATTTTGAGGCTGATATTTTAGTTTTATTACGGCCGCTTTACTATTATTGGAAATATTTTTTGACAAAAATGGAGTGACTAAAAGAAGCATCAATACTATGACCGTCAGGAAAAATAAACCCTTATTTATACAAAACATTTTTTCATTTTTCATTAATAGCCTAAATATAAACTGATGAGAATAGATTGTCAACTATGATAAAATTATTATGTATGCAAAAAGTCTTTGTTTACGATCCAACTTTAGAAGATAAACAGTCTTCTGTCCGTGGTGTTGGCCGTTATTTACAAGTCTTGAAGGAAAATTTCCCTGAGTGGACTTTTACTAATAAACTAGCCACTAATCACAATTCACTAGACACTGTCTTTATTAATCCATTCTTTAATTTTTTGCAAAAACCCCTTACGTTACGACGTATTGCTAACAAACAAATCGCCGTCATCCACGACCTCATCCCTCTTAAATATCCTTCTCATTTCCCGGCGGGAATTCGTGGCACCATCAATATCGTCCTAAATAAATTTGCTCTAAGGAATTATGACTTGATAATCACTGACTCCGAAGCAAGCAAAAAAGAGATCATCGATATTCTAGGGCTCTCTGATAAGAAGATTAAAGTTGTATATCCGTGCTTGCCTAAAGTATTTAGTATGAAGTATAAAGTATCTAGTATAAAAAAAATAAATAATGAATTTGAAATACTAAATACTAAATACTTTATACCAAATACTAGTTTCTGCCTCTACGTCGGCGATGCCACATGGAACAAAAACCTTGTTGCACTGGCCCGCGCCATCAAAATCGCCAATGTTAATTGTGTATTTGTGGGGAAGGTGTTTGGGAATAACAATCATCCAATATTAAACCATCCATGGAATTTGGAATTAAAACAATTTTTTGAATTAACAAAAGACGATAAACGCTTTATTTTCGCCGGATTTGTTCCCGATTCCGAACTGATCAAACTTTACCAACAAGCTTCATTTAATATCTTGCCTTCACGCGATGAAGGTTTTGGTTTTTCTTACCTGGAAGCCGCCAATTTTGGCTGTCCCTCCTTACTTTCCGGCATTCCGGTTTTACGGGAAATTTCCGCCGGAAACGCTTTGTATATTGACCAAAAAGACCCGGATAAGATTGCCGAAAAGATCAAAGAAATTAATTATGACAAAATTTTACGCAAACGTCTTTCCGATTATGCCAAAAAAAGATCAAAGTTTTTTTCGGCAGAAAAATTCCGTGAAGAAATAAGGTCAGTCCTTGTCAGCGAGTCAACTTAAGGACTGACCTTAAATAACGTTTGGGCATTCTCCGTCGTCGTCTCCATTAATTTATCAATTGATACACCCTTCAATTTCGCAACAAATTCTGCGATTAAGGGAATATTTTTGGGTTCATTCGGAAACTGCCTGATTGGCGATAGATACGGCGAGTCGGTTTCCAAAACCAACATATCCAACGGGATAGTTTTTATCCACGATTGCTTTTCTTTATAGTAAGTGATATCCCCGTCGACACCAATAAACATTTTATGGGATTTTGCAAAATCTAATAATTCGGGGTCGGGTTCGCAACAATGAAAGACGGAAGAGTGACTAGTGATTAGTGATTGGTGACTAGTTAAAACTTCTAAAATATCTTTCTTTGCTTCGCGGTTGTGTAGAATTAAACTTTTTTTATATTTTGCCGCCAACTTTATCTGCTCAATTAAAAACTCTTTCTGTAATTCAACAAACTCCTCGTTTATTTTGTAATCTTGATGTTTTGTTTTCTGATAGATGTGACGATCGATCCCAACTTCGCCAATCGCGACGACCTTTGGATGTTTCATTAGTGTTTCAATTTTTCCCAGGTCTGAGGCAAAAGCAAATTTTTCAGTTTTGTTGGTTTTCTGAAAAATTTGCGTTGCCGATGACCTTGTTTTTATTAAAAATTGATAAATATGGTGCGGGTGAATTCCTACCGCTGCATAGATTCCCTCATACTTTTCCGCGATCGCGATGGATTTTTCCGAGGTCGGGACATCTGTTCCCGGTATCACGATCTGATCAACCCCAGCTTTTTTCGCATTATTAATCACCTCTTCTACCCTTCCGTCGAAAGCTTCAAAATTTAAGTGGCAGTGAGTGTCGAAAAACATAAGTATTTAGTATGAAGTATAAAGTATTTAGTATTTAAAAATTAAAGAATATGAATTTTCTGATTTATACTAGATACTATATACTAGATACTATATACTAATCCTATGACTCTCTTCATCGGTGCTGATCACAGGGGAATCGAACTCAAAAATGCCATCATCGAGTACTTTCATGAAAAAAATATAAGAATTGAGGACCTTGGTCCTTATGAACTCGATCCACTGGACGATGCTATAGATTATTCACAAAAAGTATCAAACGCCGTTCTTCAAAATCCGGAAAATCATTTAGGAATTGTTATCTGTGGCTCCGGTTGCGCCGTCTCGATGGCTGCAAATCGAATTCACGGAGTTAGAGCTGGAGTTGCTATGAACGAAGACCAGGCAAAACATATTCGGGAAAATGATCTATGCAATGTCATCGCCCTGGCCGCCGACTATACCCCTCTTGAATTAGCATGTAAATTGATCGATTCCTTTCTGGCCGCCACCCCCAAGACGGAGGAAAAGTATCTACGAAGGATTGAGAAGCTGGATAAATGATAGTATTTAGTATAAAGTATCTAGTATCTAGTATCTAGTATTTAGTATTATTCTTAATTCTTCATACTAAATACTTTATACTTCATACTTTATACTAGATTTTTACTCAAAATGCTGTCGAGAAAAACTCCCCCGGTATCTGCGGGTAAGATTGGAAGAGAACCACTTTTTTAGAGACTCCAGTTGAGGTTGTCGAGGTTGCTTGAGAAGTGATCGTCCGTCCCTGGATAGCTAGGTTTCCAGCGGCGGAAAATAATAATTTTGTTGGAGCGTACAAAACTCGGACTAAAAGAAATTTACCATCATTTCCTCCCAAGCTAATATCCGCCGACGGAATGGTGGCGGAATAACTGTAATTGGCTGTATCAGGAGCACAAGATGGATTACCACCTAAGGCATTACTAATCCTTTTTGGATTATTCGGATCCACGACATATTTTTTGACGCTCCCGGTTACACCAGTTGATTTTACCAAGGTAACTTCTATGGCCGGACTTGGCGTTCCTGACTGGAAACAGATGACAATATTCTGATTTACCGAAGGATCAATCGCTTTCGTTTGGACATTGTAGTTGCCTAAATAAAAGGTGTAACTGCCGTCTTTTCCAATGCTTGGCGTGGTAAAAGTAGTTGCAGCTGTTGAATTTATTTGTGCCGAACCCGCAAAACCGGAAAGACCACTGATCGAGGAAAGAAGAACATTGGCATTGTTTTTTAAAGCCACTTCGATCGCCGACTCGGCCGCCGCCAAAGCTTTTTGTGATTCTTCTTCAAGTTTTGTCACTTGAGTATCGGTCACCGATTTAAAAGATACTGACAGGACGATCGTCATAACAGTTGCGAGCAACATGACGGTGATGAGTAAAATCTGGCCCTTTTTCATAATAATTTTTAATTTAAAATTCGAAATTTTAAATCAATATTAAATGTTTTAATAATTTAATATTTAAAAATTAAGATTTGATTAAAAATTTTAAATTTAAAATTTCAAATTATGTTTTACTGTGTCTGCTTCCAATCATAGTTAGCCGTACTCAAATATGGTAACAAATCTGTATAGATATTTGGCTTAAAGACGATAAATAATGATGGCGCGTTGGGGTCGACCTGTTGTCTTGAGTTGTCCAGCGCACTTTGAGCGATCAAATTACCATTTATTTTTAATCCTAAAATATCATTTACCCCGGTTGTAATTGTATTGGCGATAAATATCCCATTGGCAATTGACGTTGTTGAATTAAAGTTTATTGTTTGGGCAATAATGGCAATTGATCGAGGAGGAGTAAAATTATCTGCAATAATATTAACATTACCCGAAGATATTAATACAATTTTGAATGCCGGAACCGTATTTATGAAAAGCGGACTTGCTCCTTGATAATAATAGATTCCATCACTGTTAATTTCACTTAGATCACTTAGGGTTATTTTTTTATACCCTTTACGAGCCTTGACATAACTATAAAAACGGGCCGGTGTCATCGGATAAGGCATTGGAGTATAGTTTGCTCTCCAGTCTTTCTCGTTCGCTTTGGCACTAGGATTTAGACTGTTAATACTGACATTTGGTGCCGCCGCCACTCCCCCACTGTTAGTAATTCCACCATTATTGATAATAAAATATGCTTGTGCCGTATCGTCAGAATCAAAAGCGACCGGAACTGGAGGAATGCTATTGCTTAATGCATTTATTGAGATAAACGAAGTGTCTTTAAGCTTTGTCCAAGGTCCAGGAATCGGTATTGGAGTTGATGTGGGGGTTGGGGTGTTAGTCGGAGTTGGAGTATTGGTTGGGACACACGCCACCGCTCCACAAGTCAGGTCTCTTTTGTAGTCATCAGCATTTAAATTAGTAAAATCACAAACAGGATCATCCCCTAACCAGGTCGGATAACCCATACCTCCGCAAGCAAATATTCCCACCGTGCAGGCCGGATAGTTTTGGGGGGCAAAGGTCCATCGGTACCCGGGATAATTAGCGCTACAGCCTGTGACTGGCGTGTTAGGGCAAGTACCAGGACATGTGGCCGGATTACATGTATAGTCACCAAATGATGTTCCGGTAGCTGGTGGCGGGGGTGTTGGTTGCCCGGCATTATTTGGCCACGGTGGACCAAAACTACAAGTTGGATAATCGGCTGGGATATACGTATAACTAAAACCAGGGTAATTGGCACTGCATCCAATCCGCGGTGCGCACCCGCTCGGCGCGGTAGTCGGAGTCGCCACTGGCTGGCAAGAACAGTTGGTCTGACAGTCAATTTGTGGCTCGGCACAGGTAGTCCCAACAACTTTATTTGGCAAATTACAGTAGGCTAAACCACGACATTCAATTGTTGCCGGTGTTCCACAAACCAGTGTCTGCCCGGAGGGACAGTTGCCCCCCGTTCCACCCCCGCCCCCGGCGCAAAAGGCTGCGCAGTTATCCGATACTGTTCCACAGGTTCCTTCACAGGTACGTTGAGTCTGATTACTACTGGATGGATTGGTACAAGCAGCATATTTATAACATCCTTGACATGCACCAAAAGCGCCAAACTGAGTACACTCACCACCAGTTGTACAAATATATTCCCAGACATGAGTTGTATTATTACAGACATTGGTACATTGTCCTGGATTACAGGTTGCATCACATTTTGTTGCACCTATACAGTTTTGGGGAGCGGTGGTTGGAGAGACTAATGGAGGAGCTGTTGGTTGTTGCGGTGGATTACAATTTGAAGTATCAGGATTACAGTTGCCATAGGGGTTGTTATCACTGCAGGTACAGCTTCCGCTCCAACCACCCGGACACCCGCAAGTACCTCCACAAATTTCATATTGACCCCATCTACAGGTGGCTTGGACAGGAGCAGGCTGGAAAGAATAAATCAATACTACCAATCCGACCAATACTACCAATTTAAGCAAACGCTTCATGTAAAAAGGATATCAAAAAGCGAAAGAAAATACTATTTTAGTTTTTTCAAATTAATAACGGGCTACGGAGAGCGAAGCAACATCAGTTGGATTTCGGGAGGAAGAGATTCTGCATAAGGAGCTGTTTCCAATGGTGTATTTGTTGAGCTTAACTGACCAACATAACCCATGGCTGGAACAAAAAAATCCAATTTTCCCGGATCATTTCCAGGCAAGGCCAGAAGTTTAGCTAATAAATCATCATATTTTTGATAATCAGCATCGCCAAACAAAAATAGATAAACAGGACCAGGTTTTACTTTACCAGATAATACATCTATACGTTCTTGCTTGTTGGCTGGACTTAAGTTTTTCAGAATGACACCAGACACTCCAAAAAATACCTTGTATTCATCGGGGTTGGGGCCATCAAGATTGACTATCAGATTAATATCCTGCATAACGCCATTAACGTTCATTTTGACCCAGAGTGGGGAATTTTTCATCGTGGCATTTTCTTGAGTTAAATTTGGATTATCATCGCCCTTGCTTTTCAATGAAACCCGTTTACCATAGCCTTCAAGATATTCAAACAAAAGCGAATTTCCACCACTTTTCAAATAATTTTGAACTGCGGCATCGCTAAATGGCGGATGACCTTGAAAATAAAGGAGAGCTGATTCTATAGCGATCTTTTCATCCCCTTCAGGAACAAATGGAATTTGATCTACTTTTGAAAAATCACTATTATCCACCATGGCAAAAGGCATACGCCAATTTCCATGCTCGCTATCCCAGATAAGAGTGACTTGGTTGCCTAAGCTGTCCTTGGCGACGACCGTCGCCGGAGCGTAGGCATTTTTTATGTCAGGGTTATTGCTAAATGATGTGCTGTCAATAATATACTTTCCTTCAACTTTTGTTTCTCCGTTGTAAGAAATGGCATTCACGGAAAATGTCCCATCTGCCTCTTTGGTAAATGTCGCCCCCTCAAAAGCCTTGATAAAATCTGGGTTTTGTACGCCAAGCTCGCTTATGGTCAACAGTCCCGCTGTTGCTGGCGCGGCTTCGGTGGGTGGAATTGCAGTTGAATATGGATTTGCAATAGCTTGTACTTTACCTGCTCCAGGAACAAAATCTTTATCATCCCCAAGAAAAATTGGCGTTTTGACCAAAATTGATCTGTCTTTATTTGAAGTCAGCTCGACGACTCCAATCAATCCATTTTTATTAAGAGTGATTGCTGGTATTTTGTTTAATTTGCTATCAAATCCAAAGGCTGGTCCTTTTTTAACAATATTTCCTTGTTCATCTAAAACATTTGTAAATCCCATAATTGGAAATCTTTTATTTGGATCATCTGATTTGGTAGTTATAATTAAGTCACCTGGATTACTATTGCTTTGCAAGAATTGAACTTCATCGACTATTTCAATAATTTTGCCATCATCATACTTATAAGTTTCATAAGCAAACCAATGGATTGATCCATCGTCCATCGTCACAGTAAATATTGAATTTTCGGCATTAAGATGATTGCCATTACTATCTATTGTTGAATAAAGTACGCTTCTAGGCCTGGTTACTATATCGCCATCGTCCGCCCTAACCACTTCTGACCAAAAATCAGTTGTAGAAATCTTACTCTTATCAATTCCCGCAGGCAATAATCCAGTAACTTTTGTTACAAAGGCTTCATTTGTTTGAGAAAATTGTTCTGACAAGCCAACTTCTGCTGTTAATTTTTCAAATTTGCTTTGATCCATATTGTTTAAGTCGCCTGAATATGGTCGATCAACTATTCCGGGCATTGAACTTGGTGTGGGGATAACTGGGGCTAACGTTGCTTCTGGAGTAATTATGGCAACATTTGACATACAAGCAAGACCAACAGCTGCAGCACCAAATCCTAACGCGAGTCCGTCTAATGCATAAGCAGCAACGACTCTTTCTTGTGGCGACATTCCATTCCACTTTGCCGCAAGTGAGCTAAGTATATTTGAATTTGATGCTCCTCTTCTTTTTTCGTTCATATTTATGCTTATAGTATACTACTATCTACCAATAAATCAACTTTTTCCTATCATTTTTTTTCATCCATCATCACCACTCTAACAAATTTTCTCATATTATCACTTGGATAGTAGAGATCAATAGTTTTTTTATTGTCGAATGAACCGGGTAAATATTGATGAAGTATAGATAATTGCGCTTCAAATGTTTTTTTATCCACCTGCCAATAAATATTATTATTTTTGTCATAAAGAAGTAGAATCATCTCCCCCGATTTTGAGTCCTTTATATAACAAAGTTTTTGATTATGAGCGACGTTAATTATTTCCGTTCCTTCAGGCAAATCGTGTTCTTGATAAAATAGTGGTTTTGATTTATCAACCCTATAAAAAGGTGCATCTAAAATCATTATCGAAGTTTTTTCAATATCATCCAGACTCAATCCTTTTTTTTCTAATTCTTGAGACACAAAATTTAATAATTGAAGTTGTATTATTATTTGTTCTTGAATTTTTTGTCGAAGGGTAACTTGTAAATATCGGCTATTACCATCGTCTAATTCATAATTCCAGATAGGTGTGTATTCATCTTTAATTTTTTTATCAAACTCTTCCATTAATATATTTTTTTGCGCCATAATATTATCACCTAGCTGAGGATAATATGATAAAGAGGTGATCTGATTTTGATAGTCACGATAAATATCTTCTTCTATTCCTGAAAAAAAACTGAAAACAGTTTGTTGTATTTTTGCTTCTAAATCTTTTTTGAATCGCCAAGGTAAATCTATACCTGCTTGCTGACTTAAACTCTGATTTAGTTCTTCATCTATAATTTTATTTATTGGATGATTTGGGTTTCGCCATTTATGCTCAATTATTTGTCTTTTTTGCTCTTTTATTATTGGAGCAAATCTTTCTATAAATAATGTTTCAAATTCTATTGTTTTTTCCCAATCATCGTTAATTTTATTTTGGCTCCGTCTTAGGATGCTTATCATATTTTCTTTTAAGGTAGTCTTTTGGTTGTCCGTAAGCTGACCTTTTAACGATTTTTTTGCTAGCTGTTCAAATTCTGGATAAGTTGTGTCAAGCCTCCCCCCTAAAATTTTATTTAAAAATGGGAAAAGATTTATTGGTTTATCTTGGGAAAGATTGGTCGCCATATCAAGCAAAAATTCACTTTCAAAATAAATAGAAAAATCGTTAGTTGTTTTTGACAAGCGTCTTCTGCCAAAAGCTTGGGCTATTTGAAAAATTGTTTCTGGATTTATAACTGTGACTCTGATATCGGTAAACTTACCTTTACTATCTTTAAAATCTGAACCATAACTTTTTCTCCCTGTCGTTATCAAAAAATCTATCTCATAGTTAGAAAATTGTTTTTGTAATTTTTCCGCTTCATCATCGCTTGTTTCAGAATTAATTAGAGCAATCCTTTTTCCTTGGCCACTTAACTCTTTGTTAAATTTTTCAAAAAGTTCTTGTGCTTTATTTTCATCCCAATTAATAATAAGCTCTGGTCGGCTTTCTTTTCTAGCTAAGATATCTCCGACGATTTTATCCATTAAATGATCTCCGTCTTTCGTAATAATTGGATCAGAAATTGGAATTAGTTCACTCACTTCTTTTTTTGGTGCCAAATCAACCACGCGTCCTTTTGTATGTTTTTCTAAAAGTTTTCCGAGGGGAGTTACTTCTCGACTACCCGTTATCGGATCGGTATAGATCAGATCATTTGATAGGCAAACCACATTTCCTCGCGCGACCAGACCAACCCATGTACCAAAATCAATTTGATTGACTATACTTGACTGATCTTTTATTAAGGGATCACGTTGGAATGTATGAAGATAAAACGATGTTTGACCAACAAACTGTCTATTTTTCAAAAGGGTTCCCCGAAGATTATCTCTCAATACCTCAGGTGTGATGTAATCTTGGCCTTCAGTAAGGCTTGTAACGGTTTTTAAATAATCATTAAATAGCATTTCAAAAATCTGATTATTGATCTTTAACCTAATCTCTTTTCCTTGAGGCAAATCTCGTTTATTTTCTTCAAAAACTTTCGCATAAGAATCTTTTCCTTCGCCCCAAGCTGTTTGCAAGAAAGCCATAAGCTCTCCTTCAATATCTTTACCTTTAATGTCATATTTTCCAATAATTTCTTCTTTGATTAATCGTTTTACTTTTTTAACCAAACCCGTTTGTTTTCTTTTATCGGACAGATATAATCCTATGTTGTCAACTAAAGTTTGACGCAATTGATACAATTCTTTTTTCCCCTTGCCAGTCAAATAATTTACCCCACCTTCGATTATAAGTAAGTCTCTATTAGCTACCTTACCTTCTCCCAATACAATATCGTGAGCCAATCTAAGAACTATATAATTTGCCAATGAATCTCTGACAAAAGGATATTTGATATCTAAATCCACCGGTGTTTTTTGATGTTCCCCATAGTGTCTTTTGTACGAAGTTCTATTTGCTAAATGGGCTTCATCAATAATAAATTTAGGTATTTTTGTATCTAAACTTTCTCCAACTCTTTTTGATATTTGTGCATAATCTCTCTCCCCTTCAGGAAGTCCTTCAATTATTTTTTCCATTTCTGCCAGATACAAAGCGGTAGAATCAAAAATTAGCTTATCATGAGGTTGAGTATGGATAGTTGACCCATAAGTACGCTGCCAATCATAAGGAAACGTCGGTTGAGCAAGTGCTTGTTCTAAGGGATTATCAGCTTGTACATCAACTGATTCTTCCTCTTGAAAAACTGGAGAGATCAATGCTAATTTATTTTTAATTTCAAGTCTAATATTAGGGTCCAATATTCGATCTTTTAAAGAATTTTTAATAATTTTAATGTTCCTACTAAGATTATTTCTTAAATCTAAAGTTAGGCGTTCATCTGCTGATGAATCAATAATTGTCGGATACCCATAAGCGTTTTTATTTTCAAAAAGTGATTCAATTATTGTGCAAAAGGGGGCCACAATAGTTGATTTACCATCACCCGTATACATGGCTGGGTGATCACCAGCTAACTGATGATAGACGCCCCTGATTAGTCTTAATTCTTTTTCTTTATCAAATGGTTTTGAGGTTTCATCCCTGATTTTATAAAAAAGAAATGAAATAACAGCATCTTTACTTTCTTTTTTTAGGAATTCACCAACCTTCTTTTTAAATTTAGGATCGTTATCAGGTGTTGTAGCGTCATAACTAAGTTCGATTTTATCTAATTCACGATTACGAAAAGGAAGGTTGGCGACTGTTGTTTTATAAATATTAAACAACTCACGACTATTTATTGGTTCTTTCGAAAGGACCACGCGACCATAAGCATTCATTCTTTTAACCAGTTCATTTTCTGCCTCCAATGGCGACTTAAATGATTCAATTCTTTCTTGAATTAAATGAGATTGATCTAAAATAACATTTTCATTATTAAAATATGAATTTAGTTTTTCTTTTAAACCTCGAAGTTTTTTAGAAAAATTAAATGAAGGATTTTCTTGACCCATATTCAGATTCTATCAAAAAATCAGGCTTAGGGTCGGCTGACCTTTTTTATTTTTTATAAACCCCTTGGCGATGGAGAATGGAAAGAATCCAAATTATTTTTTTACTCTCATCAATAATGTAAATTATTCTATAAGGCCAAGCTTTAAGTGAGAATTTTCCTATAAATTCGCCCGATAATTTTTTTCCAGAATAAGAATCGTTAAATAACAATAAGATTTTTTTATCGATTTTTATCTTATCTGTTTTTATTAATTTACTATATTGTTTATTTGCTTCTTCCGTAAGAAGAACGTTCATGAATTATTTTACTAACTTTTTAAAAGGAACTCCCTGATTAATTTTTGCTTGTTTGTAACCTCTCATTATGCTTGTTTTAGCACCAGGGATTGACATGATTTTGGCAGTTTCCTCTAAAGACTCCAACTCTTCCATGCTCATAACTACAGCTTTGGCTTTACCTGATACTGTAATGGTTAGTCTTTTCATGTATACATCGACGTCATTAATTAGTTGAGGTAAATCGGCTCTAAATTGAGAAATAGCAATTGTGTTCATATGTCTTAATTGTACAAAAGATTGTACATCCTGTCAATAGACAAAAAATCAGGCTTAGGGTCGGCTGACCTTTAAACATTTATACTTATCCTGTCATTAGCATACTGCCTGATTAAAGAACTAATCAAAGTCTGATAAGGAATTCCACTTTTTATAGCTTTTGCCTGAATTTTTTCAAGATCTTCATTTGCTACTCGGAGAGCGATTCTTTTATTTTTCTTAGGCATATTTTTTACATAGTTTTTGAAATAACTAACATATCTTTTGATTTTACCCTTTTGATTTGGAACAGGTACAAATACATCGTTTTCAATGTCTTTTATTAGTTGCCTTTCCTCATCATCTAAAGGTTCATAGATGGATTTTTTTATCTTTTTCATATTTTTTATTTAACTTTTAATAATTTCTTAGTATATTTTTCACTCGGGTAAATTGTTTTTAAAAAAACATAATCTTTTTCTTCAACAAATGGAACTACAATAATTGAATTTTTTATCTGTATCAAGAACAATTTTTGATTTTGATATTTTTTCTTATTCGGATTGTCAATGACTTCTAATATTTCTTTTTTCTTTATAATTTTAGCAATCTCATCAAAGCTAATTCCTCTTATTAACTTTAACTTATTATTTTTATCTTGATTAAACCTTATCTCTTTCATTCTTTTTTATTGTAAAACAATGTATATCCAATGTCAACAGGTTTTCCATTTATCCATACTCAAATTTTTATCAAAAAATCAGGCTTAAGGTCGATAGACCAAAATGACTATAATCTTGGATTAAGCGTTGGAGAAATGTTAAGATTTTTTGTGGGTATACTGGTGATGGAAATGGAAGACGAAGTTGGTAAAAGTAAGCTTGTTGGGTCAGTGGTTGGGGCAACTGGAGTAATCGTGTTTTTTTTGCTGGAAAAAAATGAGAAATAAATCAGCTCTCCCAAAAGAACGATGGTGAGGACCGTGAGAGCTATTTTCAAAATCGCACCGTTTTTATGTAAATCGTCCCGATCAGGCACTGTTGTCCAATTTTCCATGTTTTAAGCCTACGCTGATGTTAAAAAATTATCAAGAGACAAAACAGTAAGCGGATACAACTGGACCAGTTGGATGAGGCTATTTACAAAACCTTCCAATCGTAATGAATTTTCATTTTGAATTTTTCATTTATCAATGATTTTTTAATTATTAAATTTTCAATTAGTATTAGCGGCTATTTTTGAAAACATCATTGTAAACTCTTGAGCTTCACTCCATAACTTACGACATTCGTCGGCCAATTCTTTAACCGACCTCGCCATTATTCTTAACCAATATTTTGTTTCTTTGCTTTCTTTTTTGCAGATAAATATTTTGTTTTTGAAGTCTTTTCTACTTGAAGCACCGTTGGCTTCACAATAATTAGCTCCGATACTTGTGGCCGATCTAACTAATTGATTGATGATTGGAATAGTAACAATATCTTTAGGCGCTTTTTTACATAAATCAATAATCCTTTCACTGAAAACAGCCGTTCTTTCTTCAAGGTCAAATTTATTTGAAAATTTACTCATTGAAAAATGTAAATTTATTGAAAATTGAAAAATGATAAATGAAAAATACAAAGTTGTCTACCGCTTATAACCTACAATTTAGGCTGATTAGCTTGTCAAAATAGGAAATAAATCACAATAGACATCATGCTGTATAATTAAAAAATGATTCTCAAAGTCTTCACAGATGGTGGCTCAAAGGGTAATCCCGGTCCGTCTTCAATCGGCGGAGTTGGATATATAAACGGAAAAAGAGCCTTTGATTTTAAAAAATCGATTGGGATCGCCACCAGTAACGATGCAGAATATCAAGCGTTAATCGAAGCACTCAATAAAGTTAAGGAATTAAAATCTAACAATGTTAAAAAGATAGAATTTAATTCAGATTCAAGATTAATGGTCAATCAAGTTAAGGGTCTTTTTAAAATCAATAACGGAAGAATAAGAGAATATGTATTGATAATAAGAGGACTTGAACAGGAAATAAAACTGCCGATCAGTTATAGCTATGTACCAAGAGAAGAGAATGTCGAAGCGGACTTGTTAGTAAACTCAGTTTAATTTATATCTTGATTTGGTATTTTTTCTCCAAATTCTTCTCCACCACCCCTTTAATTTCTAAAATTGAAATCAGATTTAATATTTCCATCACACTTTTTCTCAATTCAATTGCCAGATCATCAACGGTTAGTGGATTTTTACTTAAAATGTCAAAGACCGATTTTTCAACTTCATTTAAATTTTTTTTAATATCCTCTTTTTTTCTTGGTGTTATCTTCATATCAAACTCATCATAGATATCCTCGACTGTTGTCACCATTTTGGCTCCTTGTTTTATCAGTAGATTTGGTGCCCGGGACATATCTGAATTGATCGGAGAAGGAACTGCAAAAACATCTTTTCCTTGAATGCCTGCAAATTTTGCTGTTATCAAAGATCCTGAAAACTCACCTCCTTCGGCAATTAAAATACCTCTAGACAAACCAGAGATAATTCGATTTCTGGAAATAAACAAGCCTTTTAAAACGTATTGGTTTGGTGGAAATTCTGAAATAATTGCTCCACCTGTTTGTATTATTTCTTCAGACAATCGTTTATTGGCTGCGGGATATACAACATTAACACCACAACCTAAAACAGCAATAGTTCTCCCACCAGCATCTAGGCAAGATTGATGTGCTATTGTATCAACGCCATAAGCCAGACCAGAAACAATTATAAAACCGGCCTTTGCTAATTCATAAGAAAATTTTCTAGCCACTTGGATACCATAATTGGTTGGGTTTCTTGTTCCAACTATTGCAAAATAAAGCGAAGGCACCAAATTTTTTACGGCTTGTTGTTTTCCGTTAAAAAATTTCGGTGCCGAGCTTTTTACATATATACAAATCGGTGAGTCGGAAATATTTTTTAAACTTTCCGGATAATCTTCGTCGTCGACTGTTAAAACTTTAATCCTGTCTTTTTGCAACTTTTCCAACTCCTTTTTTGGATCAAATTTTTGTCTAAACTCAATAAATTTTTCCGCCAACTTAAATCCAAGAACCGATTCCAGTTCTTTTTTGTTTGCCAAATAAGCTTTTTTTACGTCACCAAAGTGACTTTTAAGGCCCTGGAACTTCATAGGACCGATACCCAAACAGTAAGAAAAACCAATATGGTATAAACAGTTAAACATTAAAACTTAAACGGTTAAAAAAACTATTAAAACTTAAATATTAAACATGTTTTTGTTTAAGAGTTTAATGTTTATAAGTTTTTTTAGGTTTTAACTGTTTAAAATTTAACAGTTTATTCCTCGTTTGTCTGCCTTTTATAACCTACAAAAGTAGTTGTTCGGAGCCTTATTGAGAGAAAATTTTCACCAAAGACACTATCCCCTTATCAAACATCTTTTCGTTAATATTTTCGTTGGGAGCATGAATATTGCAATCAGATAAAGTAAATCCGGTTAAGATGAGTGGTTTATTGAATCGTTTTGATAAGATAGACACGGCGCCAATTGATCCGCCTGACCTACTAAATGATGTTTTTTCCCCAAAAATTTCAGTAAATATTTCATCGGTCTTCTTGACATGTTTATTATCTATGTCAGTACAAAAAGGATCTAATTTCCCTGAAGTTTTTAATATATATTTAATTCCTTTCGGCAAGTTTTCTTTAATAAAATCTGAAACGAGTTTTTCGATTTCATCGGGTGCCTGATTTTCGATCAACCTAAAAGAAAACTTGGCTGAAGCAACCGCAGGGATAATCGTCTTACTACCTTGTCCTGTATATCCTCCTATCATTCCGTGGATATCAAAAGAGGGAAAGATCTTAGTTGATAACCATAGATCGTTTTTGCTTTTAAATTTGGCTTTGTCATAAAAATGAGGAATTAAAATCTTTCTGGTTCGACTGTCTTTTATTTTGGAAAAAAGTTCTGACAAGAGCTGTATTGGATTATCAATTTCATTGCCATAAACACCCGAATGTAGATCTTGTTTGCCAACCCTTATCTCGATTTCGAAATCGATCAAGCCTCTTATTCCAAAAAATATTTCCGGATGATTGCTGGTTTCCATTCCCATATCCAGAATGTAAAAAACATCAATATTTGCCAGGTCTTTTTTGGCTAGATCAATTAGAGATTCAAAATTATTACTGCCGGCCTCTTCTTCTCCTTCAAATATTAAAACAATGTTATTGTTTAATTTTTTATTATCAATTAATTGCTGAATTGCGATTAAAGTTTGAATTATGTGGCCTTTGTCATCGGCAACTCCTCGGCCAAACAACTTGCCATTTTTTTTAGTTAATGCAAATGAAGGGCTATCCCACTCTCCGACTGGATCTTCCGGTTGAACGTCATAGTGGGCATAGATACCAATGGTTTTTCTATCTTGTCCACGATCGTGGGATAGATAATATTTAGCAACAATCAATGGGGGGCAATTTTCTTTTTGATAAGTTTTTACTTCAAACCCTAGAGATTTTATTTCTTTTTTTAAAAACTCTACCGCTTTTAAAATTTCACTATGGCGGACTTGATCGGCTGAAACGGATTGAATAGTAATAAAGTCGGAAAATAATTTTAGTATTTTGTTATTCACATATTTATTATAGAATAATATTCATGCAAATCTGTCCATCAATTCTGGAACCTGCAGCAGATGTTTTAATTCAAACTATTAATCGCTTATCTTCTTTTTATAAATATTTCCAAATCGATATAGCCGATGGGATATTTGTTCCCAATAAAACGGTTCAGATCGAGGAAATTAAAGACAGTCTTATTAAAGACTGTCTTCATAAAGACAGTCTTTCTTTCGATTTTCACCTCATGGTTTCAGACTTTGAATCAGATATAAAAAAATTAAATGATCTCAAAAAATTAATTAATATTAAAAATATTTTCATTCACCTTTCCGCAATTGAAAATTATCTGGAATTGGAAATTGAAAATTTGTCAGACATTCCTATAGGCTTAACCCTCAACCCTCAAGATCAAGTGAGTGATTTAACCCGCCACTATCCACTAAATACTATACCCTGTCTTCAAATAATGTCAGTTACACCTGGAGTTCAGGGAAACCCTTTCATACCAGATACGCTCAATAAAATTGAACAATTACGATTGCTAGGTTATAGGGGGAAAATTTTCCTAGATGGGGCAGTTAATGATAAAACTTTGCCAATTATCAGTAAACTAAAATACAGACCGGATGTGATTTGCCCGGGAAGTTATTTGACGAAAGCGAAAGACTTAAAACAAAGAGTTGAATTTCTAATTTAAAATTAAGTATGTATAAATTTGTGATCATTAGACATGGCTTGTCCGAATGGTCTAACCGCTTTACCGGTTGGACGGATATTGATCTGGCCCCGAGCGGAATTGAGGAAACAAAAAAATACGGCTTGAAATTAAAAGAGCTTGGATATACATTTGACCTTAGTTTTACTTCTTATTTAAAAAGGGGGATTAGAACTTTGGAGATAGTTTTGGATGCCATGGGTCTTTCGCAGATTCCAGTTATCAAAGCCTGGCAATTAAATGAACGACACTATGGGGCTCTACAAGGATTAAATAAACCGGAAACCGTGGCTAAATACGGGGAAAAACAAGTGACAATCTGGCGTCGAAGTTATGATATTCCGCCGCCGTCCTTAGAAAAAACCGATCCTCGACACCCGGCTAATGATCCCGTTTATAAAGACGTTGACCCGTCATTACTTCCGTCAAGCGAATGCTTGAAGGACACTTATAATCGCTCCGTCCCCTATTTTAAAAAAATGATCGAGCCGGAAATAAAGGCGGGCAAAAAAATCATTCTTTCTGGACACCATAATTCATTGCGGGCGATCATTAAATATTTGGATAATATTTCCAATGAAGATATTGTTAGTTTAAATGTTCCATATTGTATCCCGCTCGTTTATGAACTGGACGAAAACCTAAAACCGATTAAACACTATTATTTGGCAAGTGATGAAGAGGTAAAGAAAGTGATTGAAGGAATTAAGAATCAAACAAAGAGATAAACCTAACTGTATTTATCATTTTGAATTTTTCATTTATCATTGATTTTTCATTTATTTATTTATCAATTGAAAAATAAATAAATATAAATTCATTGAAAAATGAGAAATGAAAATTGAAAATTTGTATTATAATACCCCTATGTTAAGCGGAAAGATTTACCGCAATTTATCGATCGACCAACTCACAAAATACGCCCTAGATAGAAAAGAGGTAATAAAATCTAAGTCAGGGACGCTTGTGACCTATACCGGAAAATATACCGGTCGATCTCCTAACGACAAATTTATCGTCGACTCACCTTCTATTCACGACAAAATTAATTGGGGTAAAACAAATGTTCCAATTTCGAAAGAAAATTATGACAAACTTTATAAAAAGATTTCTGGCTTTTTTGAATCAGAAAAAGAACTTTTTATTGTCGACGCTCAGGTCGGTGCCGATAAAAAAAACTCCATTAATCTCCGGGTCTACTGTCAATATGCCTACCAGGCGATTTTTGCTACTCATTTGTTTCGTCGATTGCCTTCTTCCGTACGGACAGGTCTAGACCTGTCCCTACAATTTCAACCTGATCTGACCCTTTATTGCGCCCCATCGGTTACCGCTGATCCAAAAACCGAAGGCACTAATTCCGAGGCTTTTGTTATTTTAAATATCGAAGAAAAAACCATTATTATTGGCGCAACAAAATATGCCGGGGAAATAAAAAAATCCGTTTTTTCTTATATGAACTACCTTCTTCCTCAAAATGATGTTTTTCCGATGCATTGCTCGGCCAATATTGACTCTACGGGTAAAACCACGGCAATATTTTTTGGATTGTCCGGAACCGGAAAGACAACTTTATCGGCCGATCCTGAAAGACGGCTGATCGGAGATGATGAACATGGGTGGAGTGAGAATGGTGTTTTTAACTTTGAAGGTGGTTGTTATGCCAAGTGTATAAATATAAAAAAGGAAAGCGAGCCGCAAATCTGGTCGGCGATCCACCGAAACGGCGCTCTGGTTGAAAATGTAGTTTTGAAAAATGACGGTGAATTTGATTTTGATTCGGATAAATTCACCGAAAACACCCGAGCCGTCTATCCTTTGGAATTTATAAATAATTCCGTCCCAACCGGGGTGGGTGGACAACCAAAATACGTGATTTTTTTAACAGCTGATGCTACGGGAGTACTTCCTCCAGTTTCCCGGTTGGATTTAGATCAAGCCGCCTATCACTTTTTGTCAGGATATACTTCCAAATTGGCTGGTACCGAACGGGGAATAACGGAACCAAAACCAACCTTTTCCGCTTACTTTGGTGGCCCTTTTATGCCTCTAAAACCGATGGTCTATCTAAATTTACTTAAAAAATATTTAGAAAAATATCAGGCGACTACTTACCTGGTTAACACCGGGTGGGTAGGTGGCGCATACGGAGTCGGAAAACGAATATCGATCCACGATACCCGCAACATTATCACCGCAATCCTGACAGGAAAACTTGATCAAGTCGAATGCCGTCATGATGAGATATTTAATCTCTTTGTCCCAACCCACATCCCTGGGGTTGAGGATAAAATCCTTGATCCCTCTTTGTCTTGGGATGACAAAGTATTATATTATGATAGTGCCAAAAGATTGGCGCAACTTTTTGTAGAAAATATAAAAAAATTTCCCAATGTTGATCAATCAATTATAAATTCCGGACCAAAGTTAAACATTTAAACAGTTAAAACATAAACAGTTAAAAAAACTATTAAAACTTAAACATTAAACATGTTTTTTATTTAATAGTTTAGTGTTTAAATGTTTTTTTAGGTTTTAACAGTTTAATCTTTAACAGTTTTTTTTAATATTATGAAATTATCAAAACGTGCTCAAAATATCAACCCCTCCCTCACATTATCAATTACCGCTAAAGCCAAGGAGATGAAGAAACAAGGGCTTGACGTCGTCTCTTTCGGGGCCGGCGAACCGGACTTTGATACGATGTTTCATATCAAAGAAGCTGCAAAAAAAGCTATTGACGAGGGGTTTACCAAATACACTGCTTCGTCTGGAATTATCGAATTAAAGGAAGCGATTTGCGCAAAATTTAGAAGGGACAATTGGCTTGATTATGAACCAAAAAATATCATTGTTTCAACTGGTGGAAAACAGTCCTTATTTAATATGATTATGGTGACCGTTGATCCGGACGATGAGGTAATTATTCCAATTCCTTATTGGGTTAGTTACGAGGAAATGGTAAAAATTGCTGATGGCAAATGCGTTTTTCTGAAAACCAATAATTTCAAAATTAATCCCCAAGATCTAGAAAAAGCCATTACTCCGAAGACAAAAATGCTTATTTTTAATTCTCCATCAAATCCAACCGGAGTTGTTTATGATGAAAAAGAATTAAAACAAATTGCCACTATCTGTTTGAAACATAATATCTATATTTTAAGTGATGAAATTTATGAAAAGTTAATATATGGGAAAAAACATACCAGTATTGCCTCTATAAGTGATAAGGTCAAAAAACTAACTATCGTTGTCAACGGTGTTTCCAAATCGTATGCAATGACCGGTTGGAGAATTGGTTATGCTGCGGCTGAAGAGGAAATAGTCAAAGCAGCCACTCGACTTCAAGATCACACAACCTCAAATCCAACTTCAATTTCACAAAAAGCAGCTTTAGCCGCTATTGAAGGTCCAGAAGATCATGTTGCTAAGATGGTGTACGAATATAAAAAACGTCGTGATTTTATGGTCGACCGTTTAAATAGGATTGAGGGAATAATCGCTTCCCGACCCGATGGGGCGTTTTATGTTTTTGCCAATGTTTCAAAGTTCTATAACAATGATATAAAAGGATCAATGGCTTTCTGTCAAAAATTATTGGAAGATGCTTATGTTGCAACAGTTCCTGGATTGGCTTTTGGTGATGATCGATTTATTCGATTAAGTTTTGCCACTGGTATGGAACATATTAAAAGGGGATTAGATCGCCTGGAAAAGTTTGTAAAAAAAATAGAAGAATAAACTTAGTTTTTTTTAAATATAAAAACAATATCTTTGAAATTAAATGTGCCATCATTGTTAAAATCGAAGGGGAGTAAAGATTTAAACTTTATAATATTATTATCTTTTTTGAAAACCACAAATTCTTGTCTTGGAAGATGATAAGGCTTTAAAATGACTATTCGATAAAGTTCACCTAAGGCAATGTTTTGGATGTCTTTCAATTCGCCAGCCCCTTGTTTGACGAAAATATTTTTTTTCTTGTAAACTAGTTGGTCGTCTATATCAAAGATCTGAATTTCATAATTGACTCCCCTACCCTTTCCCCAAGGAAAAAAGTTAGTTTCAAATTTTAAGGCTGGTAAAGGCAAAATGTTTATATTCCAATAATCGCTCAACAAAATATTTTTATCGTTTTTTTGCAAAACAAATTTAATTTTTTTTAATCCTAAATTTTCATTGGTTTTCAAAGTAAAGTAAACTTCCTTTTGTTGAAACGGATCAATATCTTTCAAATCATCAACAATAAAAGAGTCTGATTTTATCTGATTAGATCCGATTTCATCTAATCTTATCTGGTATCCAAAATCTTTATCCCAAATAGCTTGTCCCTGATTTTCTAATTTAACTTTAAAATGATAAGTTGATTGAACAACCAGATCAGTAGGTAATTTAAAATTTATCCAGCCTTTTTCGATTTGTTCTGGCTCCCCTTTTATTTTCGACATTGAAGCAACGGTCGAATATTGCGGGTAAAATTCCTCTGAACCATACTTCTTCCAGGAAAACTCTAAAAATGGTGCCCCCTGATAATCAAAAACAAATGGTGTCACGGCTTCAACACGGCTATCTGGGCCCCAGATCTGGTCAAAGGCAATTTGAAAGTTGCTAGCAACAATATTTTCATTACCTCGTTTCCAACCCGTTTCCGTAATAAAGACCGGCAGTTCTTTTGTTACCCCCAACTGTTTTAACAGTCCTAACTCCCATTCATAAGTCCGAATTGTCCCCCGCCCGCTCGCGTACGGACTCCCGGCAAAAGCAGGATTTGGATATGAATGGGAGGAGAGGCCATCGATGAGACCAATAAGGTCAGTCCTTAAAAGTTGACTCGCTGACAAGGACTGACCTTCTGACGAACCTTGAAAAACTTCTCGAAGAAATTTTTCTTCATCTTCGAGGCCGGGCATCCACGATGGGGCCGAGGCATCCATTCCTGCCAACATGACAAAGAAGTCTGAGCTTCTTTCCTTTAGTTTTTTGGCAAATTCACCCGATACTTCCGCATAACTTTTTGGGTCGACTTCCCCACCCCACTCACTCCCATGATTCGGCTCATTAAATAGGATTACATATCGATTTTTAACTACCCAATTGAGAGAATTAAGAAAATCTACCCACTCTTGAGCATCTTTTGTTTCCGGGCGACGCCAATTTTCGCCCTCTGGTTCGGTCGCTAATCGAATAATTGGAATCAGATGATTTTGTCGAAGACGGTTAAAAATATCTTGCCATTTATTGCGATCTCGATCATTTTCCTGGATTATTAAGGTTATATATCCCCAATCCCCACCATTTGCGTTGACCAATTCTTTGACTTGCGGAAACTGTTCGTTATTTGGCTGAGCTAGGGAAATACCGAATTTGTTATTTGGGGTAGCAGCGAAGATAGAGAGAGGGAGGAAAATTAGAGTGAATAAAAAAATCAATTTATATAACATAATGTCAAATGATAAATAACAAACATCAATTAAATTACAAATAACAAATTACTAATAACAAAACTTTTTTGACATTTGATATTTGTGATTGATTATTCAATTGTAGATTTGTTATTAGTTATTTGTCATTTCACAATACTAACGATAATCCCCGCCTTCTTCAGCAGTTCTATTCCTTCCAAATCATGATGCTCAACTCTACAGACGACTTTAATAATTCCCGCATTAGCCAATATCTTTGCGCAGCTGGAACAAGGGTTGGCGGTTGTATAAAGTGTTGATCCGTTGGTTGACGAACCATGAAGCGCCGCCTGGATAATGGCATTTTGTTCTGCGTGAATACAAACACAGCTTTCTTCATATTCGTGACCTTCTATTTCGCCTCGATCTCTTCTTTGACATCGCAAACAACCACCTTCGCTGCAATTTTTTATTTTATGAGGTGTCCCGTTATAACCTGTGGAAATTATTCGAAAATCCCGGACAATGATCGCACCAACTTGACGCCTGGTACAGTCGGCTCTTTTTTTCGCCACGTCCGCCATCATCATAAAATATTCATCCCACGAAGGCCTTTTTATTTTCATATTTGTGCAATGATCAACTTTTCCAATCTTTTAAATTCAACCTTTTTCTTTGCTTCCCTCATCACCATTCCCACTAGGAAATTTATTACATTGGTCTTTCCTAATTTATAATCAGCAACGGCTTTTTGGTTGGCTGACAAAACTTTATCAATAAAAACTTTCAATTGTTCGTCGGTTATTTCATCAACAGTTACCGATTTCTTAAAGATACTGACAATTTCCTCAACACTTTTTTCAAACAAATTAACGGTTAGTTTTTTATTAACGATCGCATTAACAAATTTATCAATTGGTAATTTTTGTTTCGAAAGAGTTAAAAATATTTCATCTATTTTTTTTGATTCTTGACTCGTTTCAAAAAGAAGTTCCGTAAGTTTTCTTTCCACTTTATAATCTTTTTCCCAACGACCGAAAACCGACTCCAACAACTCAGGAACTGATGATTTAATTTCTCCAAACCAAGCGTCCCCAAATCTGATTGGTGGGAGGTCCGGATCAGGAAAATATCGATAATCTTCAGCTGATTCTTTTGATCTTTGTGAATAAGTAATCCCTTTTTCGGAGTTAAATCCCCTTGTTTCCTGGATCGGCGTCTTCCCCGCCTCAAGTATTTCTTTCTGCCTCTCAATTTCATACTCAATTCCCCGTTCCAAAAATCTAAACGAATTTATATTTTTCAACTCAACCTTATAGTTTGGTAATTTAAAATTCTTAACTCTTAATTCTTCATTCTTAATTAATGAAATGTTTGCTTCCAACCTCATCCCCCCTTTTTCCATATCACAGTTCGAAATATCCAAATAACGAACGATCTGTCTTAATTTTTTTGCATATTCTTTAGCCTGAGCGCTGGAATAAATCTCTGGTTCGGTGACGATCTCAACTAGCGGGACGCTTGAGCGATTAAAATCAATTAAAGAAACGTCACGACCATTGACTTTTTGATGAATCAATTTCCCTGTATCTTCTTCCAGATGGACGCGGGTTATACCAATAGGTCCAAACGATGTTTGGACCCTACCTTCAAAACAAAATGGTAGATCATATTGGGAAATTTGATAACCTTTAGCTAAATCGGGATAGAAATAATGCTTGCGATCGAATTTGGAAAATAAATTTATCTTACAACCCAAAGCCAGACCTAATTTGACCGTCCACTCGATCGCTTTTTTATTGGCAACAGGTAACGCCCCCGGTAATCCTAGACAAACCGGGCAAGTGTAAATATTGGGTTTTTCTGCATGAAATGGATCGTTTTTACACCCACAGAACATCTTTGAAGCTGTTTTAAGCTCAACATGAACTTCCATGCCAATTATTACTTGATAATCATTCATATTTATTTTACCCATGAATTCCACTTGGTTCTCTGTTCAAACGCCCATGCCGCTTGTAACACTTTTTCTTCCTGAAAATAATTACCCATGATATTTAATCCTAAATAAAGATTGGTTTTTTCATCGCGAAAACAAGGAACGGAAATCCCACAGTTACCTGCAAGAGAGCTTGGTTCAACTAACATATCTTGAAGCTCACCAAACATTGAGTCACCGCTGGTTGCACCTAACGGAAGTGCAAAACTTGGCGAAACCGCAGAAATTAAAAGATCATATTTGGCAAATATGTCTTTAAAATTTTTAATATATAAACTTCTAACTTTTTGGGCATAAACATAAATCAATTCTTCTTGGCTTAGTTCACTCGACATACTAAATACCCCGAGCATAATTCTATTTTTTGCCTCATGACCAAAATTACTTCTATCTTTTCCGAATCTAATCCCATCATATCGAGATAAATTGCTAGAAACTTCCGCTCGTTGAACGACAGTATAAACGCTTATTGCATGTTCATGACTTAATATTTTATTTTTTTCTAAATTATGAGATGTTGATATTAAATCAACCTTTGCTCCCATAGATTCAAATAATTCACCGGCCTTTTTAACTGATAAGGCCGCTTCTGTATCTTTAATTTTTGGATGATCAATATAACAAATTCCTATTCTCATCCCTTCGACACCTTTTTTCAGGTTCTTGGTGTAATCAATAACCGGCAAGGAAGAAGTCGTCCCGTCATTTTCATCTTTTCCCGCAATTTGATTCAACATGATCGCCGAATCTTCAACTGTTTTTGTTATTGGTCCCGGAGAATCAAGCGATGAACCCATGGCAACAACACCATAGCGGCTGACTCTCCCATAGGTGGGCTTTAAACCAACGACACCACACCAGGCAGCCGGTTGACGAATCGAACCAGCCGTCTCCGAGCCAATGGCCGCAATCGTCATGTCAGCGGCAATGGCGGCAGCACTTCCACCTGATGAACCACCCGGCAAATACCCGGAATTTCTGGGATTTAAAGTTGCCCCATAATCAGAGGTTTCTGTCGAAGATCCATGTGCCCAAGCATCCATATTGGTTTTCCCGATAACAACTCCACCATTTTCTTTTATTTTTGTAACAACGGTCGAATCATATGGTGGCATAAAACTATCTAGTAATTTTGACGAGACGGTTGTTGGTAAACCGACTGTTAAAAAATTATCTTTAAACGCGATTGGAAGTCCTCGCAGTGGCTTATTCTCCTGACCTTTCGTTTTGTTGACGGCTTCTTTATCTAAATGAAGATAGATATTTAGTTCTTTATTTTTTTCAGCAATTACTTTCTCTACGTCTTTATAAACATCCGATAGAGAAATTTCTTTTTTATCAATCATCTCGATAGCTTTTTTTAGAGTTAATTCGTTTAGTTTCATATTTTATTCCCCTCCCACTGGAGCAAAAAAAATTTAGTATCGAGCTTTTGATTAATCTTCTGCTAAAATCTGATCAACAACAAAATATCCGTTATGTTTATTTTTTGCATTACTCAAAGCTTGTTCTTGAGATAATATTTTTTTTTCATCAACTTTATCATCCCGTAAAACATTTTCAAGCCCAGTTACTTGATGAGTTGGTTCAACTCCCTCAACATTAACCTTAAAGAGGGCATCAACGACCTCTAAAGTTTTATTAAAACCATTTGCTAATTCCTTTTCCTCATCTTTTGTTATGGGAATTTTAGCCAGTTCAGAAATATGTTTTACTGTATCGGTGGTTATTTTTGTCATGCGTATATTTTACAACAAACACTAGGAGGTTCATAGCCAATTTAAGGAAGAGGTCATATTATTTAGATTAGGTATATTTTTTTACTAAAAATCCTCCTACAATGACAGCTATAATTAAAGCGATTAAGAACCATGATAGATTTTCCATACTATTAATATATCAAAAATCAAAAATCAAAAATAAAATATCAAAATGACATAGCAAAATGCAAAAAGTTATCTTTTACCTTTAAGAGTTAGTACGCTTGACCCGAAAATGTTTGAGATTTCATTAAGTTCGCGGATAAACCATTCTGATTTTTCTTTTGAGATTTTGTTTCTGTCTCTTAAAATAGCTGACCAAACCTTACTTTCATTAGCCGTCTTTAAACTAATTTCAAAATATTTAATAAAATCTTTTTTACTTGAAGCTGCTTGACCTTCAATATAATTTCCTAAAATACTAGTAGAACTTCTAAGCAATTGATCTCCCAATATATAACAGACTCTATCTTTAGGAAGATTTTCAATTGCTTCTATTAACTTTAATATAAAAGTATAAAGTCTTCTTTTGAATTCAATTTTAAATTTTACTTTGTCATTTTGCATTTTGATATTTAATATTTAATATTTAATATATCTAATGCAAAATTATTGTCTACTGTTTATAACCTACAAAAATGCGGAAATAGGGCGGTAAAACAGAAAAAAAATAACGATAGATACTTAAGATTAATTAATTTTTATATCCAATTTTGCGAAGAAATTCTTTTCTCTCTTTTTCCTCTTCTTCATTTTCCACCCCTACCGGTGATCCGCCGTCAATCACCCCCATAATTCCCCGACCTTGTTCCGTTTCGGCCACGATCACTTCGGTTGGATTAGCGGTTGCACAATAAATATGGACCACTTCAGAAAGATTTTTTATTCGATTTAAAACATTAATTGGAAAAGCATTTTTAAGAAAGATAAATAATGAGTGACCGACCCCGACTTTTTCAGCATTTTTGACGGCAAGATCAACCATTTCTTCATCAGTCCCGGCTTTTCGAATTAATTTTTCTCCCGAGGCTTCGCAAAAAGCCAATCCAAATTTTATTCCCGGCACTGCTTCAATCAATGTTTCATAACAATCTTCAACCGTTTTGATAAAATGCGACTGGGCTAAAATAAAATTAATTTCCTCCGGTTTTTCGATTTTAACGTTTAAGAATTTCATAATATATTTTAACAAATGTCGGGGTAGCGGGACTTGAACCCACGGTCTTCAGACCCCCAGCCTGACGCTTTAGCCATCTAAGCTATACCCCGTTATCAGTAATATTTTATCAAAATCTCTTATAATATTGTTATGATCCTCCTTTATTTTCTGATCTGGCGATTGTTTGATTTCATAATAATCTTTTTTAGTCAAAAAATAATTCCCTATCTTGGTTTTTTTCCGTACGCTAATCAATTACCTTTGTTTCATTTACCTACCTGGGTTTCCTCTTTAGCTAATTTTGACGGACTTCATTATATTTCAATTGCCCATAATGGCTACGCTCAATATGAACAGGCTTTTTTCCCCCTTTACCCGATGTTGATAAAATTCCTATCTCCATTATTTTCTAATAATCAATTGCTGACGGGGCTAATTATTTCCAATATTTCTTTTTTGATTGGGTTGATTATTTTTTACAAATATCTATTTTTGATTAGGGCGACCACAAGGGTCGCCCCTACGGTAATATTTCTGTTATTGGCCTTCCCTACCTCTTTCTTTTTTGGCGCTGTTTATACGGAAGGTTTATTTTTTCTTTTGCTTATTTCCACTTTATATTTTCTAAAAAAAGAACGGTACTTTTTAGTTATGGTCTTTGCATTTTTAGCTTCTTTAACTAGATTGGTGGGGGTGTTTTTGATAATTCCGATTATATTTCATTTGATTGAACAAGAAAGGGCGACTACAAGAGTCGCCCCTACAACGAATTTCAACAAATTTCAACGAATTTCAATATTGTTTGCCCCTATTCTCGGCCTTGCTTCCTACTGTTTCTATCTCTGGCGAACCACTGGTGACCCATTATTTTTTCTCACATCTCAACCAATCTTTGGGGCTAACCGATCAACTCATTTGATATTGTTGCCCCAAGTATACTATCGATATTTCAAAATTTTTATTACAGCTGCGCATGATTCCCGTTTTTATGTTTCTTTAGTTGAATTTACTG
>Ga0172379_10001354_pt1 | contig 49498 bp, 40 predicted proteins | sample GrowelOW334metaG_FD_119756 | JGI IMG/M metagenome (GOLD analysis project Ga0172379, IMG submission 119756) | Groundwater microbial communities from an aquifer near a municipal landfill in Southern Ontario, Canada - Groundwater well OW334 metaG | ecosystem: Environmental > Aquatic > Deep... | reverse complement strand
AGTTCCAGCGGCTGTGACTTGAATCGCTGACGTGGTATTGCCATAAAGTATACCATTTGCAGTAAACGTGCTAGCTCCTGTACCACCGTTGGCAACAGTAAGATCGGTGGTAAGGGTCACCGCGCCATTAACAAACAATGTTCCTGATATACTCGCAGTGCTATCAACAGCAAGTGCCCCATTTGCAGTTATTGCCCCTATCCCTGTCATATCTCCAGTTGTTGATATGTCCCAATCGCTAGAATTAATGGCAACTGTATCATTACCATCACTAATTGTTATTGCACTTCCCGCATTAATACTAAGTGCTCCGGTTACGGTAAACGTTGTTGATGCTCCATCGAAGGCAATGTCGGTATCATTAATTGAAATTCCTCCATTAGAATCTATTGCTCCGGTTACGGTAAGAGTTGAGGCAAGAGTTGTGGCACCATCTACTTGTAATGTGCTAGAAATTGATGCTGTGCCATCGACGGATAATCTATATGCTGGTGCGTCATCTCCGATACCAACATTGCCACCGCCATGTGCCAATATCACACTATCTGCAACGTACCAATTAAGTCCAGCCGAACTCCCATTTGAATCCATAAATAAATACGTGTCGGAAGATTTAATATTGGGACTCCCGGCAACTCTACCTAATTCAAGCGCAACACCTGCAGTCGGAACAATATCTAGTTTTGCAGAAGGTGCCGCCGTCCCAATCCCCACGTTCCCACTCGAATCATCAACAAATAATGTTCCACTTTGAATATCTAGGTCACCAGCAACAGTTAAACCACCAGCGAACGATGATGTTGCGGTTCCAGAAACAGTTAATGCGCCACCCATCACCAATGTTGAATCAAGTGTTAATGCCCCACTAATGCTTGCTGTACCATCAACGGACAAATAATATCCGGGTGCAGCGTCATTAATACCGACGTAACCATTCTCATCGACAATAAATAAATTACCATTACCCGCACCTGCTTCGTCCGAAGTAACTGCTAAATAACCAATTGAACCAGAAGACATAATTTCTACTCCAGCGTCTGGCGAAGCATCTCCACCGCCCATTCCAATTCTTCCCGTTGTATCAAAAACCATTGAATAATTACCATAAGTATAATTATATAAATACATATCTCCGTCTCCGTCGGTTTCTCCAAAATAATAATCTGCATTGCCAGCACTATCGTCCCACATCAATAATGCGTTTCCTGATCCACCAGGATTTTTTATTGTTATTTGAGTATTAGTCGCATCGCTAAATTCAACCTCATCGCCAAAATAAGATAACCCCGAAATGCTCGCTGCGCCATCTACCGATAAATGATATGCGGGGGCAGTGTCGCCAATTCCCACATAACCCGTGCTGTCTATTCTCATTGCTTCTGTTGCTGACGCATCTGGGTTCGCATCTATTGCTTTTGTTGAAAATGTTAAATATCCTCCTCTATCAGAGCCTCCGTGTGATTCTGCGGCATAAGCGCCAATAACAGCAGAGCCGTCTACTGTGTCCCATGCATCAGAACCCACTCCATCATCTCCGCCGACAAAAGCTATTCTGCCCAATAAATCTCCTGTTGTAATAGATGCATCGTATCTTGAAAGCATTAAATTTTGACCGACCGTATCTGCTACGGTTAATTTATTTAATACGTTAGTTGTTCCAATGCCTACCCTATTTGTATCAGTAACAACTAAGGCATCGCCATCTACGGCTGATTCTACGTTAATCGCAAGATAATCTTCTCCCGCAGAATCTACCATATAAAGATTAGAATATACGGTAGATCCTGTATTGGAATCGCGAATAATAAATCCATATTCATTATCTTCAGCATCTACTTCAATGTATGATGTGCCAGCGCCAGTGTTGGCAGTGCTTAAAATTAGTGATCCGCCAGATTGAACATAAATGTCCGCAATTTCTGTTGTTTCGGCTGTTCCTCGCAATCTTAATCCCAGAGTATTTGATGCTGTATCAATATCGAGCTTTGTTGCTGGTGCCGCTGTCCCTATTCCGACATTGCCATCTCCTGTAATTAGCGCATAAGCTGTCCCCCCTGTTGCCGTAGCTGTAAAGTAACCACCAACATTTGTGGTTGCCAAAGAAGAAGCATTAACTACGGATCCATAAACTCCATAATTGGTTCCACTGCCACTAGTTATGTATCCGTATCCATAAACCCCTTTAGACCCATTAGATCCGTTATAATTTAATCCCCAAACCGCAACTCCACCGGCGGCATTGTTAAGTGATGTTAATGTGACATTTGCTTGAACATCTACCCCCGTTCCCCCTCCTATGGACATAAAATTGGTCACATAGGCATTTCCGGAAACCTGTAATTTCTGTGACGGCGCCACCGTTCCAATTCCCACATTCCCGCTTGATGCATCAACATACAGATCATTTGCTCCAATATTCACATTTCCTTCTATATCTAAATCACCAGCAAAAGTTGAACTTGCGGTTCCGTTTACGTCTAAAACATTATCAAAAATTGTCAATCCCGATATCGATGCTGTTCCGTCAACAGATAATTTGTATGCGGGAGCTGTATCGCCAATCCCAACGTTGCCCGCATCATCAATTCGCATTCTTTCATAAAGGTCGCTGTTTGTTTCACTGTTTTCCCCAGAAGAAGTTGTCCAAAACTGTAAATTACCTCCATATTGACCAACAGTCGAAGAATCCTTGCCGCCGACAATCTCTGCAAACTGATATGGAGTTGTTGCGCTTCCGGTTTCACCGCCAAACATTAACGCCCCACCCCTATTAAGTGCTGATTCGTTTGTTGAAAAAATTCTTGCAACGGGAGTGGATACACTCTCGTTTCCGGCATACGAAGAAGTTGCATATGCGCCAAATACATCTAATTTTGTCGCGGGCGTACCTGTTCCAATCCCGACATTGCCATCGCTTCCCTGAACAAACAACGCCGCAGTATCATTATCGCTTTCTACTCTAAAATCAATATCTGCGCTGTTTTCGTTTATAATCACTTCGCTAGAATTCCATGTTTGCCATGTATGATCATATGATGTGCCAATAAATGCGTTGGTAAAGGTCTGTCCAGAACCAACAGCTCCTATTGCGAAATAAGTTGCCTCGTCATCGTCTTGATAGGTTAAAAGATGTCTTGCCCACCCTGCTACTGTTGTATAAATATTTTGCATACGAAGACCCGTGTTTTCTAGGTATGTATTTGTAACTCCACTTTCTGTTTGTTTTATTCCTCCAACAACAGTTAATGGACCAGCAAATGATGAAGTTGATGTATTGCCAAAAGTATCTACATAAAATGTTCCGCTTATACTTGCCGTGCCGTCAACACTTAAAGTGTATGTTGGGTTTTCGTCACCAATACCAACATTTCCAGATATTGGTTGTAATACCAACGGAAGAGATGCCGCAGAATTTATTACCCTTACTTGAAGCCACGCAGGATATGGTGAGTTTGGACTAATCCCGCCGACTAATTCTCCGCCGGGATTCTGAAATTTCCAAGCTGTTACAGAGTTTGCTGTTAGCGTTGGAGCTGCCAAATCAGACGCATTAAAAGTAAAGTTTCCTCTATTGTCCATTTTCCACGAATCCGTCCCTCTTACAACATCATAAATACTAAAGGTCCCACCACCATAACTTGCAATGTCATACATCGCCACTCCGCTTTCTGCTAATCTAAATCCTGCGTTATTGATGGTTGAATTTATCACAATTCTAGTATAGTCACTACTTGATACCGTTAAAAGTCCATTATTCGCTGGCAATAGTCCTGACGGATTTGTCGTTCCGATTCCCACATAACCCGTTGATGCGTCCACATATAAATCGTTATTTCCAATGTTTACATCTCCTTCAATATCTAACATCCCGGCGAAACTTGCAGAACCAACCCCCGTAACAGATAGCGAGCTAATTTGTCCATTAAGCGTTTCGAAATCATCTGATACAGACACATGTGTTGCAGTTAATGTTATTGGATTTAATGTCCCGACATTTAATGTCCCAACCGAAGCTGATGTAATTTGTGCGGAAATCGTTTCGAAGTCGTTACTTACCGATGCGTGAGTAAATAAATTTATTGGAGACGTAAGAGTCCCTGCCAATGTTAGATTCGAACCCAAATTAACTGCTCCTGATATGCTCGCTGTTCCATCAACCTCTAATGTGTTTGTCGCATTAGACGTATTAATGCCAACGGTTTGTGTGCCAGTATCGAATCTCACAAAATCGGTTCCACCGTATGCTTTAATCCAAAGATCGTCTACTGGTTCTAAATAAATATCATCATGTGCCGTAATTGATAAATCATCTGATGCTTCATAAATTCTTGTATTTGTGTCTCCAAAAATTACATCACCACCAGCATTCAACATCATGTTTCCTGTAATGTGCAATGATTCTTGCGGATCAATTGTGCCGATACCAACTTTATTGTTTAAACTATCAACATAGAAAACATCGTCAGTTGCATCAACCTGAAAATCACCTGAAACCGATGCAGTCGAACTCATTAATGTCTTTCCATTAATTGTTAATTGATCAGCAAAGGTTGCGTCGTTGTTGGCCAAAGTTAAAACTGTGTCACCAGTTGACGATTGAATATCATTTCCGGAAACTTTCAGATCTCCGGTTAGATTAACCAAGCTCGCGGTTAAAGTTGTAGTGTCTCCCAGTGTTATTCTGGTTATAGAAGCAGAATCTTTAATATCGTTCCCATTAATTTGTAAATCGTCATTAACAGTTAATGTATCTTGAGAAATATCGTATAAAGAATTTTCGATTCCTAAGCCTCCTTGAATTGTGGTATCACCCTCAGCATCTACTCTAAATCTTTCCACTCCGGAAACGGCAACTCCAAACAGAGCGTGATCAGCAGAACCAGCCGAAGGATTAATATATACTGTGCCATCATTAATTCCTGTTCCTGTAGGAATTTTTGTGAATTCGGTTGTTCCCGCAAAAGATGATGTTGCTGTGCCGGCAACAGTTAAAGCGTTAGTAACATATACTGCAAAATCATTGAATTCAAATCTATCCGATGTTGCATTCCATTTGATTATTGCATTAGGTGCAGATGTTCCTCGTTCAAATTCTAATTGCGAATTCTCAGTATCGGCGGTAGCGTTTTCGGCATTAATAACAAATGTTGCAGAGGCAACTCCGGAAGCATAAAGATTGGTAACCGACATTGAGGAAACATAGAAAGAATTCCATTGCAATTCTTCGCTACCCAAACTATAGGTGATGTCTGCAGATGGAATTATATTTGAATTAAATCTTCCGTTGGTGGTAATTGTGTCCGACGAATCACTGCCTAATATTGCATTACCATCAACTTGAATATTGCCCGATAATTGTGATGTGCCTGTCCCCGTAGCCGTAACCGTGCCTGCAATTTCTAAATCTCCTTCGGCATCAAATCTTAATTTTTGCGTATCGCCAACAGCAACACCAATTAAAGTGTTATTGATTCCTGCTGTTGATGGATTAACATATATCGTTCCTTCAGATATTCCTGTACCCAAAGGAATTGCTTCGAAATCAACGATACCAGAAAAGCTTGAAGACGCAGTGCCAGAAGTTTGTTGAATCCCTCCGATTGTTAGGTTGCCAGAAACGCTTGCATTGCCCTCGATTTCCAATGCTGAATCTAAGCTGGTGGTATTAATACCAACCATATTTAAATTCGAATCGACATAAAGGACACCAGAATCAACATTTAAATTGTCATTGATTTGTGTTGTGCCAGAATTAGAATCAAGAATCAGGTCTCCGGTAGAAGTATTTAGGGTGTTGGTATCTAAAATTAAGTTATCGATGGTTAAGTATGCCAAACCCGTAAGATTTTGATTGTTGCCAGTAATTGTTCCAGCTAAAGTTGTTGCACCTAATTGCATTATTCCGGAAGTTGCCGAAACGAGATGATCTCCAGTGCCAGAAAAAGTAATTCCTGCTCCATTGCCCAACATCGCCAATCCTGTTGTTCCTGAAATTTCTACATCATCATTTAAAGTTAATGTTCCCGTTGAATCAATAATATTCCCCTGAAAATCTGCTTGACCAGTAACGGTTAATTGTGAAAGTTGTACAAGGCCCAAATTTGTTGTTCCTAAAACGGTTAGGTCGCCAGACATATCAACATCACCTTCGATGGTTAGGCCACCAGCGAAAGAAGAAGTGGCAAGACCATCGACATCTAAAATTCCCGAGGAAATGTGAAGATTGTTAATCACACTTAGGTCATCACTCGCTGATATGTGTGTACCAAAGATGTTTGTTCCCGTGACGCTTCCTGTGGTTAATAGGTCTTGTGTTGCATTCGTCCAATCGATGTGTGCATTAATACTCGCCATGTGACCGAATAAATCTGTATAATTATCTGAAGATAAATATCCTCCACCACTTGTAGATGCAACGTCGATTGTTAAATTGTCTCCATTTAGACTTAACGGATTGGTTGTTGTTAAATTTGTGTAATCAGAAATATCAATTCTGCTTCCATTCCAAGTTCCTGCATTAATCGTTCCAAAGGATGCAGATGTAATTATTCCATTTAATGTTTCGAAATCGTCAGAGATACTTGTGTGTGTGCCAAATAAGTTTGTGGTTATTAGATTATTGCTTGCAGTTAAATCGTTTGTTGTTATCGAATCACCAACCGTTAAACTGTCAGATAAACTTGCTCTTACTCCCGACAAATCTCCTGCCAAATTTAATCCTCCTCCTGTTGTAAAATCTGTTCCCGCATTGCCAATGTTTAAAATCAAATTATCGGCCATGTCGAGATTGCCGGAAAAAGTTGTTCCTCCGACATATAACGTACCGATACTTGCCGATGTGATTTGTGCATTTAGTGTTTCGAGGTCATCAGATATGCTCGCGTGTATGGAAAATATATTTGTGGTGTTGAATGTTGTGTTATGCAGTGTATCAATATTTGCTGAAGCAATTTCTGCATTAGATCCACTAGCGGTTGTAAAAATTAAATCTGTGATTTCGCTGGTTGACGCTGTTAAATCATCAGATATCGAAACATGTGTGCCAAATAAGTTTGTTGTTGTTAAAGAGTTTAATCCAGTAAATATTCCTGCACTTAATGTCGCTGTATCGTCAGTGAAAACATTGGCAATGATCGTATCGTCAACCGTTAAACTGTCGGACAAACTTGCACGGATTGCAATTAAATCATTGCTTAAAGTTAGTATGCCATAGATGTTTGTTGCTCCAGAAATACTTGCGATGCCATCGACAGATAAATCGTCAGACACAGAAGCGTGTGTTGCCGTTAAGTTAGTAGAGGTTAAATCAATAACTGTGCCAATCGGTGAAGTAAAATCGTCTGATATGCTTGCATGTTGAACGGTTAACAAATTATTGATAATTAGATCGTCGACGGTTAATCCCCCTATCGTTACCGTGCCACCAAAAACAGATGTACCCAAAACCAAAAGATTACCATCAACAGATAAGTTTTTGTGCATTCTAACTTGTTCGTTAAAATCTATGTCGTTGTTTACGACATCCAGTCTACTCGCGGCTACTGCTTCAGAGTAATAGTAGTTGTTTTGGGTGACTAATGTTTGTCCTATCTTTGTTTGTACGTCATTGATATCGGAAGCAACCTGAGATAAAAGTTCATTCTTGAACATTGCCAGCTGGGCGGTGATATCGATAGGAGTTGTTGTTTGTGTGTTAGTAATGGTGGTTGGTTTGATGATTGTAATCTGTTGTGTTGTCTCGTTAACCAACAAAGTTTTACCTTCGATCAATTCTCGTAAATCTTTAATCTTTTTGTATAGATCACGAATAGAAACTATGGTTTGATCTCCATTACCATCCCATGTTGCATACAACGGGAGAAAAGATTTAAAAGAAGCAATTAAATTATTTGCAATTTTGGCAAGTGTGCTGGGGACGGAGATGACGAAGTCGCTAATCGGAGATGGAATGATACTAAAAATAGGAATTTTTTTAACAATTTTATCTGCTAATCCTTTTGTGTCTGTAAACGTTTCTATTGTCGAGTTTATTGTTTTGGAAATTGTGTTTATTACAAATCTTCCCGAACCATCTAATATTCTATCAATCGCAAAAAGTATTTTTTGAAAAAATCTTCCGAAATCTTGACCCGTTTTTTTGTAGCCCAGAACAATTCTTTTGATTATTTTCTCGGACGTTGTGCCTATTTTATTTTCGGAATCGATGCTAAATACCGAAGCAATAGTTTTGTTTGTTTCTGTTATTGCTTGTAATTGTAAGCTGTTTACGCTATAAGAATTTAAGGAAATAAATTTCTCTATTTTTCCTTTAACTGAATCTATTGCCGGCATTATCGTTTGTCTGGCTGTCGCATAACAAGAGACCAAAGATAAAAAAGTAAACACTGAAACAAGGGCAGTGGTAAGATATTTTTTGAAAATTTTTCCTTTCTCTGATTGGAAAATTTTGATTTCGAATTTAGTTTCTTTTGGTTTTTCTGGTCTTCCAACACTTTTCACCGATCCAGCATATTCGTCCAACCAACTTTTTGTGGTTACCCAACGATTGCCAAGTTTTACTGCTTTTATCTTTCCGCGTCTCGCTACAAGCGCCATATTTTTCTGCGTACAACCGTAAATCTCAGCTGCTTCTTGCAGTGAGATATATTCCTCTCGTATTCCTTTTGGGTTACTTATTTTTAGCTTCATTTTGTAAATATATTCCGGTTGGAATGTATTTTAAAATACAAAAAACACAGCGTGCGTTATTAATTAAGAATTCACGTGAAAACCCTTAATCTTTTTTACACTCTGAAACTAAAAATATTAACTAATGTAATTATAGCACAAAATAAGGCATGTCAATACTCTGTAACTGTGGATAGTTTATGGGCTAAAACTTAATCGAATTCGGATCTAGTTTTGGTTGACCCAATACACACCTTAAATTTATTTCATATGTCGACACGTGTCGATTTCCCAGCAGGAAATCGCACTAATTCTCGGCAAAATTTCGCCCATTGGCGAAACCATGCATTTTGCCTGCGAAATTGTCTCAGTATGAAACAAATTAAGGTTTAATGGTTTTTTAAATAGAAAAAATCGTCGTTTTGGACGATTTTGGAGTGTTTAGAGCTATTTGTTACAGTTATAACGTATTAATGTTTAGTAATCTTTACCTTAAATCTTTAAATAGTGATTATATTGTCGGGACTTCTTCCGGGGTCGGTTCGGTTACTAGTTCCGATACCGGTTCAACAACCTGTTCTTCGGACACAGTTATTTCTTCTATGACTGGCACATCTTCCGTAACCGGTGCCTCTTCGATGATTGGTTCGATGATTAACACTTCTTCCACAGTCGGTTCATCTGTCTCGGATATAGGCGAGACTTCTGGGTCTATCTGCGTGTCCTGTGGGGCAGGTTCGGTTTGTGTAGGTTCACTGGTCTCGGTTATTTCTACCGCTTCCGTCTGCACTATCCACCAATCAAATTTAACATCTTCCGACATTGGTGCGGTGATATTGATAATAAACATTCCTTTTTCTTGATAGTTAATCCACCATCCTGGTCCATAATAATTTCTAAATGTAACAAATATCTTTGAGGTTGGTAGAATTTGATTGCTTCTAATTTCAGCAGATACTGAATCTTTAACGATCACTCCCTCACCTATTGAGCTTTGCGTCTGATCGGAATTCTTTTCAACAACCAGCGTCTTAACAACAATTTGTGCTACTTTTAAGATCCCATTATATATCTCAACTCCAACATCTTTTAATCCTTGGAATACACTTGCCATTAATTCGCTTGTTGGTAAGAGTGGGTTAGATGTATCAATAATTGCTCCCGTTGTTCCTTGTGAATTTAAACTTAGTTTAATCTTTTCAATTTCATCTTTAATATCCACACCATCTACATATAGTTTATTCCCTACATATAGATCCTGTGAAACTGAAGCAGTGGCATTAATACTGAAGTTACCTAGGTCATCGATGGTTAAGGTTCTTTTATCTAACGGTGCATTGGTAAAATCTGTGACTTCATTTAAGGTTTGAGTAAATCCACCATCGTACCAAGTAAGATTTACAAAAACAAGGATTGAGCCTGTTTGGGTATCTGAAAATTCTTCTAATGCTTTACCGATAACTGTTCCTGGTTTAGTTGCTTTCATTGCTACGCCTGGGGTTGTGGAAGAAGTTAAATAATCTCCAACATTAATTGGTCCATTTTCGGTTGATACCTTAACTGGAACACGACCGACTAAGGTAATTGCTTTGTAGTTTTCTCTATCAACTGGACCAAGACCAGGTGTGCCTGGTTGAGAAACAACTCCAATTAATTGTGAATCATATGAAACACTAGAAAGTGTACCAATGAACGATTCTTTGGTTGATTCGTTATCGATTTCTTGTTGTGTTGGTGTTCTTGCAGAAATTAATTCTCCTGATTGATGATTAGCAGAATCTAATGGCATGTATTCAGCTAAGTCGGCCCAGCCACCAGCTGATAAGATGCCATTTGTTTCAATAACGTAGGCTGGAGGAGCAGTAGCTATATTGGAAAATGTGACTGCGCCAGCAGCGCGGAGAGTTCCTGTAAAATTTGCAGCCGATGAAATTGTTTGGGAATTAATTAATCCAGAGGTAATGGCGGTAGAGCCAATATTACAGGTTGCTCCAGAACAAACCCGATTACCAGTATCCCATAAACCGGCGGCAGCATTGAAACCCGTATTTGAATACAAACCATACGTATCGTTGCCTTCGAGAGTATAAGCACTCCTAAACATTATTGCTCCGGGGTAAGAAGATTTGATGGCGACATTAGCGGTTGAGTATAGGGTTGTGCTACCAGAAGTTGTCCACATGGCCTGATAGTATGAGGCATCTGTTCTGTCGGTGTAGATTGTAGCAGTTGATGCGAGTGTGGCCGTCGTTGCGTTGCCGGACAAGGCTCCAGAAAAAGTACCAGAGGTAACAGAACTATTGGTAATGATCGTGCCACCAGTACTATCACACAAACCAGAATTATTGCCAACACACATCCTGCCGTACGCATAAACCGTATTAGAATCAATGGATCCAGTGCGAATATCTCCCCACGTAGAAGCTGCGTTTTGAGTAACAACTATACCGCCGTTTACGTTTGTAGCAGTCGTCGCCGTTGTCGCGTTTCCCGACAAAGCTCCCGAAAAAGTTGGAGCGGTAATTGTGCCCGTATTAATTTGATTCCCCGCGTTATCCCAATAAGACATCCAACTACCCGCACCATTAAGGAACCCCATGACATTGCTATTTGCATGAATAGATTTTGCGGCGGTCGTTGATTCATCGTCGCGCAAATAAAGATAAGTATATGCATTAGTACCAAATGTTCCACTACCAGTTACATTAAGCCCAGCGAATACCGGGGTGCTAGAAGTCAACACTGCCTGATTTAAATATGAAGCAAATTGATTCCCGTCCCAAAGATCGGCATCAAGAGTTGAACCAGTGCCATCATTGCCTGCGTGCCACATTTTATTCCATGCTGTCGCGCCACTATTGCTCGTTTGCCTATAATATATACTCGTGCTGTTATCGTAACTACCGGCAAATTGCATACTATAATAATTCCCCGTATTACTGTGTGTGCTCGCTATAAGCTGATACCATCCCGCATTTTCTGGCCAGCCCTCTGCTATTGTCGCACTGCCTCCGTCTTGATAAAATCCACTTTCTGTCCTTGTTGTAATATCTGCTTTGGTCGTAATTATTTCAGTTAAATCTGCGACATGTGTTCCGTCTAACAGATCGGCATCTAATCCTGACCCAGTACCCGCTCCAGATATTCCCGTTGTTGGCAAAGTTATCGCGCCATTAGGATCAAATGTGCCGCTAAATGTTACTGTTCCATCGGCAGTTATTGCCCCGATTCCTGTCATATCACCTGTAGTAGATATATCCCAATCACTGGAATTTAAATAAAGGGTATCTCCATTATCACCAATCGTTAATGCTCCACCAGGATTAATTGCAAATACTCCTGCAGTAAGCATAGATGTTGTAAATTGTGGACTGGTGGCAAAGACAGCTAGACCACTACCTGTTTCGTCGGATAAAGCATTAAGTAACATCGCTGAAGTACCAGTTACAGCTAAGTTGCTTGAAGCATCAGTGAATAATGCTCGAGAAGCTGTTAATCCCGATAACGTAATTGTTCCACTTGAAGAAACACCAGTAAGTCCACTTGCTGCTCCTGCAGCAGTAATATCCCAAACATTAGAATCTATGGTTACATTGTCTCCATTGTCACCAAGAGTTACTACTCCATTAGCATCAAGTGTTCCATTGGCAGTTAATGTTCCAGTGGCAGTTGCTGTTGAAGCAAACGTTGCTGCACCATCTACTTGTAATGTGCTAGAAATGGAGGCTGTGCCATCAACAGATAAAGTATAGCCAGGAGCGGTGTCGCCAATACCGACGTTACCATTTGTTGCATCAACAGTCATCCAATTTCTTGCAGTACCCTCCTCTGTTCCTTCTCCAATTCGGAAATTAAGAGTACCTCCAGAATTAGTTTTTGTATCAACGTACATTGACCCAGCCCATGCCGTTATCGCCAACCCCCTTTGAACATCTGTTACTGCATCAATTTTATCTCCAACCGTCAGAAGGTGTACGTTCCCGCTCGCTGATACTTGAAGATTTCCATAAGGCGCCGTCGTCCCGATGCCCACATTCCCACCTGTAAACAAGGCCGAGTAAGTAGCATTTGAGAATGTTGATGTTCCGGTAAATGTATTAGCAGTAACTCCGGTTTGAGTATATGCACCATCATTGGTAATTCCCGAAATCCCTGTCATCGCCCCATCGGTACCAATATCCCAATCGCTAGAATTTAGATAAAGTGTATCTCCATTATCTCCAATCGTTAATGCTCCACCAGGATTGATTGCAAATGTTCCCGCAGTCGTCATTGATGTTGTAAATTGTGGACTGGTGGCAAAGACTGCTAAACCACTTCCTGTTTCATCTGTTAATTGTGTTGCTAATTGTAAAGATGTGAATGCATCAATGTCTGTGATGATATGTGCGTGTGAATCATCAGCTACCGTTATTGCACCACCAACTGCAACACTGGCATCTCCTGAAAAAGTAACAAAACCAGGAACACCAGAACCGTTAGCTTGAAGTATTTGTGCACTAGTTCCAGCAGCTGTGACTAAAATGGAGGTTGCAGAATTTCCATACAATATGCCATTAGTAGTAAAAGTAGAAACTCCTGTACCACCACTTGCAACCCCTAGATCGGTGGTAAGAGTTACTGCACCGGAGACAGCTAATGTTCCTGTAAAATTAGCAGCACTTGATATTGTCTGACCATTAATTAAACCAGAGGTAATTGTGTTTGCTCCCATGGCTAGTGCTCCATCCATCGTTATCGCTCCAATTCCTGTCATATCTCCCGTTGTTGATATATCCCAATCGCTGGAATTTAAATAAAGGGTATCTCCATTATCACCAATTGTTAAAGCTCCACCGGGTGTTAATGTAAATGCACCCGTGGTTGTAAATGTTGTCGTTGCTCCATCGAAGGCAATATTGGTATCGGCGATAGACACATTACCGTTAGAATCTAGATCACCCGTTAATGTGGTTGTGCCAGTAACATTTAATGCGCCAATACTTGCTGAAGTAATTATTCCATTTAATGTTTCAAGATCATCAGATATAGATACATGTGTTCCGAAAATATTTGTTGCTGTTAAATTATTCGTAACTGCTAAATCTTCCGATATCGATGCATTGTTGGTGAAAAGCGTGCCTTGGATATTAACTGGAAAATTAAAATCGAATCTAGTATTAACATAGTCCCATTTAAGTGAAGCGTTGGTGACGGGATCTCCTCGTTCAAAAGTAAGATAAGCATATTCTGCATCATCACTAATATTGTCGGAATTGATAATGAATGATTGATTGATTGTTCCTCCGATGTCTGCTCCTGTAGCAGAAATTGTTGCTACGGTTAATTCATCAAAATATCCATATCGCCATCTGTTGTCAGTGGTACCAACATATCGAGTATTGTTATCAGGAACTAGATTGGAATGAACATAAGAGTTAACGGTTAATGAATCGGCGGTAGAATCACCTAGGGTTACATTCCCCGATACTTCAAAATTTCCAGCAACAGAAACCCCTCCCTCTAAAACGTCGCCGATTAATAAATCATTACCGAAATAGAAGTTACTTGATATGCTTGCCATTAAATCCGAAAAGATAATATTGTCACCGATTGTTAAATCATCAGATATGCTTGCATGTGTGCCAAACAGATTTGTGGTTGTTATGCTCTGACCACCGGTAATATTTCCAGAGTTGATTGATAGAATATTATCAGTAAATGTTGTTGCCCAAAGATTATCGAAACCCGCAGAAGATATTTCTGCATTAGATCCACTAGCGGTTGTAAAAATTAATTCATTGGTGGTTAAATAGTGATTGGTTAAATCTGTAATCTCGCTGGTTGATGCTGTTAGATCATCAGATATACTTACATGTGTTCCAAATAAGTTTGTTGTTGTTAAAGAGTTTAATCCAGTAAATATTCCTGCACTTAATGTCGCCGTATTGTCGGTGAAAACATTAGCAACGATTGTATCGCCAACCGTTAAACTGTCCGACAAACTTGCTCTGATACCAATTAAATCATTATCCAAGGTTAAGATGCCATAGATATTTGTTGCTCCAGAAATACTTGCAGTATTATCAATTTCTGTTGCTCCTGTAGTTTGAAACGATGCTGATGAATAAAGGGTGTTTGCTAGAACGTTGCCCAAGAACATATTATCACCGAAATAGAAGTTGTCGGAGATTGAAACTGATCCATCTACGGCGGTGAAAACATCTGATACCGTAAGATCGTCAGAAATACTTACGTGTGTTCCTGTAATGTTGGTGGAGGTTAAATCAATAACCGTGCCAATTGGTGAAGTAAAATCATCGGATATGCTGGCGTGTGGAACAGTTAATAGATTATTGATAATCATGTCATCGACAGTTAATCCCCCCATTGTTACTGTGCCACCAAATGTAGAAGTTCCTAAAACAGAAAGATTACCATCGACAGATAGATTTTTATGCATTGCTACTTGTTCGTTAAAATCTACATCGTTGTTTACGACATCCAACCTACTCGCGGCTACTGCTTCAGAGTAATAGTAATTGTTTTGTGTGACCAATGTTTGTCCTATCTTTGTTTGTACGTCATTGATATCGGAAGCAACTTGAGATAAAAGTTCATTCTTGAACATTGCAAGTTGAGCGGTGATATCGATAGGAGTTGTTGTTTGTGTGTTAGTGTTAGTAACAGTGGTTGGTTTAATGATTGTAATCTGTTGTGTTGTCTCGTTAACTAACAAAGTTTTACCTTCGATCAATTCTCGTAAATCTTTAATCTTTTTGTATAGATCACGGATAGAAACTATGGTTTGATCTCCATCACCATCCCAGGTTGCATACAACGGAAGAAAAGATTTAAAAGAAGCAATTAAATTATTTGCAATCTTGGCAAGTGTGTTGGGGACGGAGATGACGAAGTCGCTGACTAAACGCGCAATATTAATAATGCCACCAACTATGTTGTATGTTTTATCGATTACGAAATTTCCCGTGCCAACAAGTATGCTATCAAAAAATCCGTTTATATCTTTGCAAGTTGCTCTTGCCCCGATTGCCACTACTCTAAAAAAACGTTTTACTGATGAATTTATCTTAAGACCACCAACCTCGAATACTGACGCAATGGTTTTGTTTGTTTCAACAATTGCTTGTGATTGAAGCTTGTATGAATCTTTTAGGTGCGGGGAGACGATTTGTGTAATTTCATTTTTAATTGAATCTGAAATTTTTAAAATTTCACCCTTAAAAGATGCGTATACCGAGGAGAAACAAATAAAAAGCATTAAACTTAAAAAAGTTAATGCTATAATTTTTTTTATTTTTTTTGTTTTCGCGCTAACCTTGCGAACCTTTTTGTTGGTTTTGTCGGTACTAACACCGTTATTTTTGTCTGCAGTTTTTGTGTATGCCTCAAGCCACTCAATTGTGGTCATCCAGTTTCTACCAATCTTCACCGCTTGAAGTTTTTTCTGTCTCGCCATTAACGCAAAATGTTTCTGTGTACAACCGTAAACCCTTGCTGCGTCTAACAGCGATATATATTTTTTGTTGTCTAAATTTTTATTTTTTCTAGTGGTCATTTTGGGCTTACGTTATATTCCATTAGCGTCTCATTTTAGCTTCATTTTTGCGATATATTCCTTATGGAATACAACAAAAACAAAGGTGATGTTAGCTAATTAAGAATCTACGTAAAACCCTTAACCAATATTCCACCCCGTATACAATATTATTCTACTTATAATTATAGCATAAAATACCCCGTGTCAACACTCTGTAACTGTGGAGAACTAAAGGGCCTAAATCTACACAGATTTAGGCCCAAATTTCTAATTTTTAACCTCTAATTTCTAATCAATTTTAAGATCGTTTTGGCAAGAATTACTTATACAAAAGTCCGCATCGGAGGCCGACCGCAGTTGGCCGAGATAGAGTGCGATTTTGTGCTGGTTAAGCCGACATGTGTCGACCCAACCCCTTCTCCGCTTAGGAAGAGTGAGTTTCTATCCACTTTTAACGTGGCTTATACACACCTATTACACAGTTATTATTATAATAATGTATTAATGTTTATTAATGTTCACCCCGTTAATTAAGATTATTTGACGGTGTGAATCACCGATATCAACGTATATATGAATCCAGATAATAATACCAATATTACCATATTGCCCACAATTTTTATGCCCGCTTTTGGCTTTATTAGTTTATTGTACATCAATATTATGGCCGTTCCCTCAAACGCACCGATCATTGCTCCCATTATCTCTATAATAACTATAAAATTAGACACCCCCATCAATAGCAACACCAACGGAACAAAACAGGTTAAACCCCATGCCTTTATTCTTGAAATATTAAAATCATAGACATATGTTTGTTTAAGCGCCATACCCAAAGAAAGAAACGACGACAATATCATTAAAAATCCAAACAAAGATCCCCAAACAATAATGTCTCCACTGATATATCTTCCCAAAACATGAACTGCATCCGGAGTGGTTTCTTCGCCCGCCAATCCTACGATCGCAAACATGAAAATTAAATAAATTATCGCTGGAATTATCGTGCCAATTACAACTGCTTTTTTGTATTTAGATTTATTGCCATTAGAGAAAATCCTCCGCACTTCTGGTATCGCCGCGATACCCAATAACGAATAAAGTATTGCCCCGTAAGAAATCGCCGACCCCTTCCAATTTATTGTTTTCACATTATTAAAATCAATGTTTTGGGTTGCCCAAAAAAACAAAGCAATTACAATAACGATTAACATTAAATTAATAACCAAGTCCCACCTCGAAACGATTTTTAAACCAAAATATATTGCAATTGATCCAATAATAAATAATATGATACTACATTCTGTCTGTGATATGCTTACAAATTGTGAAAGGAAAATATGTAAAAAATCCCCGCCAATTATCATGTAAACCAACAATGAACCGTAGAACGTAATTATGATAAAAAATCCTATTATTTTTTTAGCACCACCCCCTAAATAGCGATTTATATATCCCGTTAGTTGATACTCTTTGTTTGTTTTTTCAACTATCGCAACATAAAATAAATGTAACAATAACATCACGCCCAAAAGTAAAAATAAAAAAACAAACGCAACCAGAAATCCTGATTGCGCTGCTGCGTAGGGAAGGCCAAAAATTCCAGCACCAATAATCGTGCTCATTAATATTGCAATCGCCAAGAAAATTTCCTTTTTGTTTTTGTTCATCTACGTTTAATTATAATTTAAATCCGGGCTCTCATCAAGTCCGGACCTAAGTATTTGATATTTGGATTTTGAGTTTTGTCCTATAGATATCCTCCTCTTTTCATCCAATCGATTATATAGGCAAGTGCTATCGCCCAAATAAAACTAATCACTAATATTATTTTTCCTTCTCTTCTAAATTTCGGTTCTGTTAAGAAGCCGAAAGCAACCACCAAGCCAGAAAATATCGGGTTTAATAAAGCAATAATTATTCCGATAACAAACCACTTTTTCTTTGAACTGACCTCGGTAACGTCTTTTTTGAATGATATTATCATAAAGCCTAATAAACCTTAATAATTATTGAGCTATATACACCAAATCTCCTTCCCTAACCTTGTCTTTTGTCTTTAGTCCAACAACCTTACCCTTTTTTGCTTCGTTAACTGGTTGATGTTCTATTTGCATAGACTTCACGTCTTGTTCAAAATCGGTAGTAGTACCTTTGACATGAATACTCTGGCCAACCTTAAGGGTTGTTTTGGTAATTTCCACTATTCCAACTTCGATATTGTCGTAATAGTGAATAATTTTACCAACTAACTGCTCCTTTATTGTTGCCTTCTTTACAACCTTTTTAGCTTTTTTTATAACCCTTTTTACGATTTTTTTCGCTGGTTTTTTAATTGATTTTTTAACGGTTTTTTTAACCTTTTTTATTGGTTTTTTTGTTGTTTTCTTCTTCATAGAATATTATTCGAATCTACAAATTGTTATGCGAATCTACGAATTCGTTGATTCGGATACAGATTCGTATCATTCGGATATTATATTAGTTTATTTTGTTTATTAATTAACTTAATGACCTTTGATACTAATTTTTTAGGATCTGAATCATATACAACAATTCCCTTTCTATGGCTCTCGCCAACTATTTCTTCGATCATATCTGCCGTTCCACCCGTTTCAATTAAAACTCCCACTGGTTTTTGATCTTCGAATGCTATTGAAAATTCGTTTAACGTTCCCATTCTTCCACAAATCACAATTACTGCGTCGGAAGAGCGAGTTAGAATTAAATTTCTCCCAGCATATTCGAATCCAGTATACATTATAATATCGTGATAATCTATAGGCAAGTGATAGGTTTTTACATGAGCAATTTTAGATGCCGCCGGAGATATGCCAAAAACAAAACCGCCCTCTTCTTTAGCGCCTATCGCTGACCAATACGGAATTCCCGATGTCGCACCAGTGACCAGGATACCGTTTTGTCTTATTATTTCTCTACCAACCTCTTTGGCTTTTTCTAATGCGCCCTTGTGACAATGTCCTGTCTCGGCAGCACCAGAAACGCATATCTTGTATTTCATATACTATAATTCTACCACATCTCCAATTTTGGGAACAGATGTTGGTATGCCTAAATGATCCTTGATTAATATCGCCAACGCATTAGCTGGTCCATCTTCTCCCTGAACTGTCCAAATGTGTTTAATCGGCTTTGTAAAATTCTTGACCCACTCATACAATGCTTTTTGGTCGGCGTGGGAAGAATATCCTTGAATCGAAGCTATTTTAGCGTTGACATCAACGTTCTCGTCAAAGATTCTGATGTTTTTCTCTCCCTCTAAAAGTCTTCTTCCTAACGTCCCCTTAACTTGATAATTAGAAATTAATAAAGTATTTTTGATGTCCGGTAAATACATTTTTTCATGATACATGATTCTGCCACCAACAGACATTCCTGATCCGGCAATAATGATTTTGGGTGCCGATATATTTTCTATACTTTTTGATTCTTCTGATTTTTCTGTATATACAAGTCCGGGAAATCTAAAAAAATCATCTCCGTCTTTTATTTGTTTTTGAGCTTGTTTGTTAAAGTATTCGGGATATCTTCGATATATTTCGGTCGCTTTAACCGCCAATGGACTATCAATAAATATTGGGACCTTAGGAATTCTGCAATTTTCAACTAATTCATTTAATTCACTCAACAGTTCTTGTGTTCTTTCTATAGCAAAAGATGGAATCATCAATACTCCCTTTTGTGAATATGTCTCTTCGATAAGATTTTCAAAAATTTCTTTTCTCTTTTCTCTGTTTTCATGATTTCTGTCACCATACGCCGATTCAATTAAAATGTAATCTGCTTGTTCTATTTTTGTCGGCGGATTTAAAAGGGGAGTAGGTGAATTTCCCAGGTCACCGGAAAAAACAATTTTTTTCCCTTCTGCCCACATCTCAATAATTGAAGATCCGAGCATGTGACCAGCATCATTAAATTTATAATAAATATCTCCTGTTAATTTGTGTTTTCGACCATACTTAACTGTTTTAATGAGTCCAAGCAACCCCCTAACGTCTTCTTCTGTAAACATCGGTTCTAGTCCTTTGCCCCACGCCTCTTTTTCGGTTAGTTTCTGACTATCGTAAAGGGTTAAGGATGCTAAGTCTTTTGTTGGTGGTGTCATGAGCACTTCCCCTCTAAAGCCCGCCCTATATAGTTTGGGTGTCAAACCGACGTGATCAATATGCGCATGGGTAACAAATAAATAATCAATCTCTTTTGCGTCAAAAGGAAATGGTTCATAATTCTTGTCAGTCGCTTCTCTGCTCCCCTGAAGCATTCCACAATCAACTAAAATTTTAACCAGTTTTTCGGTTTTAGTTTTTACCTCTAATAAATATTTTACCCCCGTAACTTCTTCTGCTCCACCCCAAAATGTTAGTTTCATGTTTTTTGCCCCGTTTTTTGCGGGGTCGCCACAATTAATATGTTTAATTTTTTATTGTTGTATCCTAAAAATTTAACTTCTTCTATTTTAAATCCCGCATCTTTAAATAACCCCACCATTTCTCTTTTTGAAAATACGTGGTAATATCTCCTTCTACCGTGAAAGGGAATAAGAATATCTTTGCGGAACAATGATTTTATCTTCCAACAAGTCACAATCACCCTCCCGTTTGGCCTTAGAACCCTCCTAATCTCGCTTAGAACGCGCTTTCTTAGTTCGGTCGAGGGAATGTGATGCAAGACAGCAATTGACCACACGGAGTCGAAATTTTCGTCTGGAAATGGTAGATTTAATATATCGGCAGTTTTGAAGTAATTACCATAATTCTCTTTAGCGATTTTTACTAAATTTTCAGCAAAATCTACGCCCGCATAATCGATATTGTGCTCCGAAAATAATTGATACAATCTGCCGTTTCCGCATCCTAAATCTAAAATCTTTTCATCTTCTTTTATATATTCCTTAAGATCGTCCATTAAAGAATCGTGCTTATTTCTGGTTTGGTTAAATTCGTCAGCAATTTCATTATATGTTTGCTTGTTTTCTTCTAAAATTTTATATGCCTTATCTAATTTCATGACCATAGAGAATTATATTATCAATGCAATATTGGATCAGAAAAACGTTTCTGAAAAACAGTTTGATGTCATTAAGCATCGAGCATCTTTTGAATACAAATCTTCAATTCCTACAAACATTAAACTACTTAAATCATATCACAAACTTGTCTCTTCTCACAAACTAAAACCTTCTCTTGTTTTAGAGAACATGCTTAAAACCAGAAAGGTAAGAAGCTTGTCGGGAATTGCTGCGATTACTGTTATCACCAAACCCTATCCCTGTCCCGGCAAGTGTCTATACTGCCCTCAAGAAAAAGATATGCCTAAAAGTTATTTGGCAAATGAACCAGCATGTATGCGTGCCGTTTTAACAAAATTTGATCCATATAAACAAACAAAAGCAAGATTAGACTCCTTGGAAATGACCGGACACAATACTGAAAAAATTGAGTTAATTGTCTTGGGCGGAACGTGGTCATATTACGACAACAAATATCAAGAATGGTTTATAAAAAGATGTTTCGACGCCTGTAATAATAAAACTTCAAATAATGTAAAACAAGCACAAAAAACCAACGAAAAAGCAAAACACAGGATTATTGGATCAACATTAGAAACACGACCCGATTACGTAAACGAGGAAGAAATCAAACGACTAAGATGGCTTGGTGCGACAAGAATTGAACTGGGAGTTCAGTCGATTTATGACAACGTACTTAAGTCCAACAACAGAGGACATGACACGGAAAAAACAATTGAAGCAACAAAACTTCTAAAGAATGCTGGGGTGAAAGTCACCTACCACATGATGCCCGGATTGCCTGGTTCGAGTTTTGAAAAAGATGTAAAAATGTTCAAGGAATTATTTTCCAACCCCGATTTTCAGCCAGATCAATTAAAAATTTATCCCTGCGTTGTGTTAAAAAATGCACCACTTTATAAATTATGGAAAAATAAAAAATATAAACCGTATAACGAAAAACAACTATTAAAACTTTTAACTGAAGTTAAAAAAAACATTCCTCCATATGTAAGAATTGTGAGAATAATTAGAGACATTCCCTCTCAAAGTATTGTTGCTGGAAATAAAACATCTAACTTAAGACAATTACTGGAACAGCAAAAAGTAAAATGTAACTGCATTCGTTGTAGAGAAGTTAAAGGTTCGAAGTTTGATGTTCACAATGTTAAACTCGTGCGCAGGAACTACAATGCCTCTGACGGAAAAGAAATATTTTTATCGTTTGAGGACGTGAAAAACAATAAAATATTGGCATTTTTACGATTACGCCTAACCAATGAATGGTCATTGCCCGTTTTGAGAAATTACGCAATTATTCGTGAACTTCATGTCTACGGACAAGTCGTTGAGATATCAGGAAAAAATAAAAACGCCCAACAACATCAAAGTTTTGGTAGACAATTAATGGCTGAAGCAGAAAAAATTGCAAAAAAAGAATCTGGCGCAAAGGGAATTGCAGTAATTGCTGGCATTGGCGTCCGCGAATATTACAAAAAACTTGGCTATAAATTAAAAGACGAGTATATGATTAAAAATTTATAAGTAAAAATAAAAATTATGGCAAAAATTATTATTGCGTCTGGTCCAGTGATTGTCGAGGACAGAAAGGTACTTCTAAATAAACATGGTGATGATAGTTTCTGGAAATTTTGTGGCGGGAGAGTTGAGGATTTCGAAACTGATCTCGTTGACAACGCAAAACGTGAAGTCAAAGAGGAAATGGGCATCGAAATTGAAATCACTAATCCTGAACCGTTTATTTTACACGTTCACAAGGACGATAAAGATATTATTCTTGTTCACTATCTCGCAGAAAGAATCGGTGAAATTGTGCCTGGGGTAGATATTAGAGAATGGAAGTGGATGGATGTTACCAATCTTTCTAATGACATCGGCCCGAATATCAAGCCAACTCTCACACATTTCGGATTTATCAAATAGTAATTACAAAAAATACCCCCGACGTAATCGGGGGTATTTTTTATCTAAGAATTTATTTGTTTTTAATCTCCATTGTTTCTTCCCCAAATACAATATTCGCATTCGGTATGATGTGGGGGGATGGGACCACTTAATAATTTGATTGCATTTTTCAAGGTTTGCCTTGCACGATTCGGGTCGAGATTCAATTTTACTGGTTTCACGTTAAAGATAACTGTGCCATTCTCTTCAACATGTTCTGGATAGTAATAAACTAAATAACCAAATTTTTCGACTGGATAACCATTCTCTTCGAGCATCAAAGAATAACAATCCAATTGATTTCCATAATATTTTTGCGAATCTCCTTCTTTGGGAGCAGATCCTCTGGTCTTATAATCTAAGGGTGTGAATTTATCATTAATTTGCAAACAGTCATCGAGCGCTCCAAACAGAGTCACTCCCAAACTTTCGTCTGTAAATTCGAGTCCCGTCCTCCAATTTCTCCATCTATTTAAAAGATTATGGTCATGCAATAGTTTCCCTTCAATCTTGCCTTGTAGTTCTGGCGGTAATTCGTCTTTCTCTCGATACTTATCAAAATAATCTTTAATTACCAGATCCATTCCGCCGGGCAAAGACGGAAATATCCCCCGCGGACGGTGGATATTTTCATTCATTTGAAGCCAAAAACATCTTGGACATTCAAGAAATAGATTTAAACTCGATGGCGACAATCGAATTATTTTTTTCATTTTTATTCAGAGAAAAAACTCAACGAATCAATTATCACATCAAGATAACTGTCCACGTCTTTTTGTTTATTCCCACCAAAAACAACGTTTTCCCATTCTGCCAACAACACACCGTTTTCCAATAATCTCACATCGTCTTCTAGTTCTTTTAAGCTCTTTCCTTCTCTGACTAGTTTCATCGATTTGGCCAAAAGAACCGAATAATAGTTTAGTTTTTCTATTCTCGTCTGATCTTTCGCGCAAAGATCTTTATCGGCGCTTGATTTGGTTCCAAAATAAATGGTTAATCCCGCACCAACCACAACGAGGACAATTAAAACAACAATCAGTGCTTTAATGTTAAAAAATAATTGTTTTATCTTTTTAAACATATTTTATTTAATTTTACTTAATTCTTCTAATATATCTTGTGGAATAGGTATTGGTCCTCTAATTGGACTTTTTCCTGGATATTTCCACGCCGTAATAATTCTTATTTTTCCTTGCCTACCGGCAGGCAGGTTGCCTCTAACCTGGTACATTGCCCAAAATTCGTAACTGTGCTTCGAACTATTTGGTTGCATTACCGCAATTGTTCTTGGAGCGATACCCTCTTCCGTTCTTTTTGGATTGTTTATCACTCTTTTGACTCTGTTTTCAGATAAACCATATTGCTTCATTTTAGAGACAACGTGCATTGTCCATTCAAAGCGGTCCGTGTTTCTGGGCTTTTTCTCTTCCATTATTTAACTTCGTAATTCAAAGTTATATTAACGATGATTTCATTTTCTCCAGTTTGAATATTTGGAGATCCTTCTCCTCCACCCATACCAGTAGCTTTATAGGAATCGTACATTGGCACCGGATATCCAGAAGTATTTTCATAAAAATTAGTTAATTTTCCTAATCTTATGCCGAGTTCTTTAGCCAACACTTCAGCTTTCGCTTTCGCGTTGTCGATTGCCATCTTTCTCGCTTGTTCTTTTAGCTCTTCATCGTTTTCAACTCCAAAATACAATGAATTGACTTGATTTATTCCCATTCCGACAACTTTTTCCATAACTTCACCAACCTTATCTAGCTGTTTAATTTTCACGCTCAATGTTTGACTAATTTGATATCCCATAATTTGAGGGATTCTGTTATTTTCATAAGTATATTGAGGGTATAAATTGTAGTTGGTTGTTTTGATGTCTTTTTCTTCAACACCAAACCCCTTTAAAAATTCTACAACTTTATTCATCTTTTCGCTATTCTTGTTTTGAACATCTGCCAATTGTATCCCCTGTGTCACAACAGAGAAGTCAACAAAGGCCATGTCTGGCTTGGTAGAAATCTTGCCCTCACCAGTAAAAGAAATAACGTTATTATTTCCATTAATTCCCGTTTTGCCTCTGCCTGTGAATGTTAATATTCCGGAAATTATTATTATTACCATAATCACAATAACTAACGTAGCAAAAATCGAGAAAACGATTCTGTGCTGTTTGATTTGAAAAAAGTCTAACATGTATTTATTTACTTAATTATTATCTTATTAATTATATCACCTTGTTTAATGTTTTGCACTACATTCATGCCGTCTACAACTTTACCAAAAACAGTGTGTCTGCCGTTTAAGTGTGATTGGTCCTGGGTTGTAACAATAAAGAATTGACTTCCGTTTGTGTTCGGTCCCGCATTAGCCATGGAAATAACCCCTGGCTTATGAGGCATTGATTCGAGGGCAAAGTCATAAGTATATCCCTGCGCCTGCAATTGACTGATTACGTTTTCTGTAACGCCCAATGATCTGGGATTTATCTCGTCTTCAAATGCATATCCAGGACCACCGGTTCCATCGTTACTTAGATCGTCATCTTTTGATAGCGGGTCTCCAGATTGAATCATAAAATCTTCGATAACGCGATGAAAAGTGACGCCGTCATAAAATCCTTCTCCTGAAAGTTTAACAAAATTATTGACCGTGTTCGGCGCAACATTTTTGTATAGTTCTAGTTCTATGTTTCCCTTAGTTGTCTCTACAACAGCCCGAACCACAGTAATATCTGTTTGTTTATTATCCATAATAGTTGTTTTACCTTTTAATAAATGATTAAGTCCGAAAACCGCCGCAATTATAACAACAATAACAATTCCGGCAACTATAATATTTTTTTTGTTTTCTGTTTTTTGTATTTCTTCCATAGTATTGACTTCTTATTAATTAGTAATTAATATTAAAGCATAATTATTTTAGGAGGACAATGAATATGGACACAAACAAAGAATGGTTATCCCGAAACCAACAAGAAGAATTGAGGCGTGTAGACGTTACTTTTCACGTACAGTATTCTTCTGGAGACGACGGGTGGAAAACAGAAGACCTACGTTTAACGGAAGAAGAAATCGCTGCCAAGAAAGAAGAACTGGACGATCTTATGAAGAAGCCTCCCGAACAAGGCGGGATCTTGGACTGGGCAATGTTCGGTCCCAAGTAATCTTTCGAGCATCGATCTTTGTCAACCCGACTCTTCGCTTTACTGCGAAGAGTCTTTTATTTTTCGTAAGTATTGATACGATTAGAAAAATCATTAAAACTATCCACGCTTTTAATGACCACAACCAACATGATGATTGCAACCATTACTACAATCAACAGGCTCACTTTTGTTTCAACTTTTAAACCAATAATATTTCTCATGGTTTTATTATTTGAATTTTTTTAATTCTTCTCTGACCACATCTCGATCGTCCCAGTGAGATTTGTGGTTACCAATAACCATTGTTTGTTCCGTGCCTTTGCCTAAAATCAGCACGATGTCGTCTTTTTCGGCTAAAGAAAGCGCTTTGTTGATCGCTTTTCTCCTGTCTAGTATTACTTCTGGTTGTGTTTTCTTGCATCCCGCGACAATATCGTCGGCTATTTTTTGTTCATCTTCGTCGTAAGAGTCTTCTGTACAGATTATCATGATATCTGATCCTTCAGAAGCAATTCTGCCTAGTTCCGGCCTTTTCCATTTATCTCTGCCACCACCAGCAGCACCGAAAACGGATATAAGTCTTTTGTGTGGCAAGCCATTGAAAACCCTAAATACCTTTTCGAATGAATCTGGGGTATGCGCCAGATCAACAATCACCCTAAAATTTTGTCCTTCATTTATTTCTTCGAGTCGTCCAGGGATAAATTTAATTTTTTCTAATGCTGTTTTAATAGTTTTATCGGAAATTCCTTGAGATTTCGCAATTGTCGCGGCAGTTAAGGCGTTGGCAATATTGAAGTCTCCAATTAAATTTAGTTTGAAATCAATTTTGTCGTTTTGGGGACTAAGTTTATATTTATTTTTAATCGGATATTTAAAAAACCAATCAACATTTTTATCGTCAGTATTATAAATTCCAAAACCATTTTTATTCTTTGCGGTTACTTTAAATAATTCCATTTTTGCGGCGCGATATTTTTCAAAACTACCGTGCGCTTCAATGTGTTCGGAGGCTAAATTTGTAAAAACCGCTCCTGAAAACTTAATAAATTTGTGTCTAAACTGTTTAATCCCCTCGGACGTCACCTCAATAATTGCATATTTACAACCATTTTTAACCATTCTCGCTAATGCCGACTGGATGAAAAATCTTCCCGGCATAGTCATGTGGTACTTATTCATTATTTCTTCTTTGCCATAATTTATGGTCAAAGAAGATACCCAACCAACTTTAATTTCCGCTTCCTGAAAAATCTTTCCAGTTAAAACAACTGTCGTTGATTTTCCCTTTGTTCCAGTAATCCCAATTACAATCAATTTTCTCGACGGAAAACCATATCTAACAGCCCCAGCCAAGGCTAGCAAATAATGATAAACACTAAACATAAATTTTGGTATATATTTTTTCATAATAATTTTCGCGTTAATTTATGTCCATCGCAATGTTTCAAAATCCCCAAATACGATTGAATATTCTTGCTGTCTATTTTTCTAAACATTCTTTTTTTCGTCTTGGTACGTAAAACCCTATAATATGGCAGAGTTACGTATCCCAAGAAATCAATCCCTTGGTTATACTTTCTAACTATAATCTTATCAGGATGTAGGTTTAATTTCAACCGACCTTTCAAGAAATTGTTTATCGGCTTAATCAATTCTAATAAATAATTTTTATCACTGTTCAATATTAGAAAATCATCGGTGTATCGAATATAATATTTTATCCTTAATTTACGTTTTACAAACTGGTCCAACTCGTTTAGATAGATATTCGCAAAATATTGGCTCGTAAGGTTACCGAGAGGAATACCTTTTTCTTTTTGGAAGCTAAAGACAACCTCTTCGATTAAACTTAAGATATCACTATTTTCTATCTCTCTCTTTAGGGTGTTGATCAAAATATCGTGATTAATGTTATCGAAAAACTTTTTGACATCACATTTTAAACAATAGAAATTAAGTTTATTGTTTTTGCTTTGTTTCAAAGAAAATTGTTTTAACCTGTTTACTGCCTTGTGCGTGCCTTTGTTTTTACGACAAGAGTAGGAATCGTGAATAAATATCTTGTCGTAAATTTGTTCTAGATGTTTCGAGATTAGATGATGGACAATTCTGTCTCTGACTTTTGCCTTGTGAATATGGCGTAATTTAGGGTCTTGAACGTAAAAAGACGAATAATCTGAGTGTTTATAGGTTTTATCCTTTAATTCTTGGTATAATTGAAAAATATTATCTTCGAGATTGAATTCAAATTCTAAGACATCTTTTCTTTTTGATTTCCCACGTTTAAATTCTTGCCAAGATAAAAATAGATTTTCTAAAGTTATTAAATCAGCATAATCATTAACATTAAAATTATGACGAATTCTTTTAGTAATACCCCCCCCCCACAGAGTTGAAAACTTTAACGCTCCTGTTTTGCATAAGATTGTAGAATTGTATAAACAAATTTATTGGTTATCGCCAAAAATTCCGAAAAAAGATAAATTTGGGATTTGGCTGAAGATAGAAAATATTTGCTTGGAATTAATAAATTTAATTATCACCGCCTCGTTAGAATCTGGTGCCAAAAAGCTACCAATATTATATTCTACGAGAATAAAAATTGAAATATTAAAACGATTAATTAGAATCTGTAAAGAATTAAATGTTATTGAAGACAGAAATTATATTGATGTTGAATTTAATTTGTGTGAAATATCGAAAATGACGAATGGTTGGATAAAATACTTATTAAAGAAATCCCAGTAAAATGGGATTTCTTTTTAATCTCGGAGACTTCTCGCGGGAACGTAGGTTGTCGTTGGCATTGTCGGGATTGTACCTGTTCACGTTGAGCTTGTCGTCGTTGCTGTTCCAGTTCACGTTCGGCACATTGCCATCGAGATACCGCGAACCCGATAAATTGTCTGATTTCGTCTAATTCACCGATAATCTTTAAATAAAATTATCTGAGTTAACTCCGAACACGCGGAGATTTTTTTATGAGGCAGTCTATATATTGTCGCTCACGACACCCTCTTTAAAACCAGACAAGCAGTTTCCTGATTTTTGGCAAACCGCTACCCCGACATAATGTCGGAACCGGTTGTATTAGCCAAGTTCATCTTATCATAAAATTTTCTAAAAACGAAAAGAGGGATTCGACCGAAGTCGAATCCCTCGAGGTTACAAGGAACGAGTAAAAAGAGAAAGATCAGGAAACCGTCTCGCGGGAACGTCGGCTGCCGTCGGCATCGTCGGGATTGCACCCGTCCACGCCGAGCCCGCCGTCGTGGCTGCGCCAGCCCACGCCCGGCACATCGCCATCGAGAGCCCGCGAACCCGAACAGAGAGTCCAGTTCTGGATGTCGAGATGCCTCTTGGTCTTCCAGAAGTAGAACAATTCCAGTAGCAATCTCTCTTCTAGGGTGATACTCTGGACATTGCTCTGTTCCAGGTCGTTGGCCGAACGATTTTTGAGTTCTTCGTCGGCCTCCACACGATCACGTAGCCAAATGGCGTAGCAACCGTTGACCGAGGTACGTACGGACTTGGTCTGATCGATGACATCGTCCAGACTTTTGTCTGTCCACTTCCAGACATGAAACAGCTCTTTGCACTTGTCGAAAAGCTTTTGGGCAGTTAAACCCTGAAGCATGACGACGAGCCAGTTGAAACCATCTCGCGGAACGGGAACATGGACTTGTGACAGATCGACAGTTATGCCGAAGACCTGTTTGTAGAACTTTTCCCAATCGTTGAGGAACTTGTGATACGACGGCGTCTCGAAGGGGTTTTCCCGCTTCAGAAACCGTGCCAGCTCCTGCATCGAAATGATGCCGTTCTGGATCTTGTGCAGAAGGTCCGCCAGCATGCCAAGCAGATTGCCCGGCACTCCACCGACCATTTGCTTTTTCATGGTCAGCTCCTTGTTGTAAAGATTCGGTCTCCTACGGAGTCCGAGAAGACGACTTCTATCTTCTGCTTATAGTATAGCAAAATACTTTGCACTTGTCAAGTGCGATCGCTTATAAGATTCTTTTTGCTAATTTATAGATTCTGTACCAAAACGGCTTAAAAACTAAATCGTAGGCGCCGGGGTAGGTGATTTCCCGTCCACCAAACCCTCTCTTAAAACGAGTTACGCCTGGCCATTTTTGTTCGTTAATTCCCCAAAAATCATACGTCTTACAACCAATCCTTTTTGCTTCCTGAATTTGATGCCATTGCAATAATGGTGCAGCCATCAAATTCCTATGCTCATAACTCGACGCTCCGTGTAAATAGGTCGCAGTATTTTTATAGAACAAAACTATATTTGCGACAATTACTTTGTCTTGATATTCCGCAATAAATAATTCTGCGCCCGGAATTTCTAACATCTCTTCGTAATAAGCTCTAGAATACGACTTAAAATTATCCCTTTGCGACGTATCTCGCATCAACTTCCAAAATCGATCGAAGTCGTCATCGGTCTTGCCGGTTTTAATTTTAATATTTTTTTTCTGGGCCAAATTTATATTGTACCTTGTTTTCTGATGCATTTGTCCCAATATCTCCTCTTCAGTTTTTGTTAAATCAAGAATAATTGTCTGCAAAGGCTGAATATTGTTTGATTTTTTAAAACCGTATTTATTCAATAAATTTTCATTTATTTCACTTTCAAATTCTGCTTTGAAGAAAATTGCATTTTGTTGTTTTGCAATCTCTTTAATCTTTTTTATAAAATTATCAAAATCATCTATTACACCAACTCTGGGGGAGTACAGAAATAATTTATTCATCGGCATTTCGTGACCAATTACGTTTATGTCGTTAATCCTAAAAACACTTCTACCAATTTTTCTCTGAAATTCCAACCACAGGTCTGATTGTAGGAAACTTTTCATATTACTTACTCAATAATTTTAATGCGTGTTTAATTTTGGCACCGACTTCCGTAACTTCGTGTGGAATTTTCTTCAGCACCTCTCTTGCTTCTTGCAATCTATACCCCAAAGAAACCAAAGCATCAATTGCTTCTCCGTCTGCGCCTCCTTTTTCGTCTGAATATTCTCCACTAATCTTTGATTTTAGCTCTAAAATAATTTTCTCTGCTGTTTTTTGACCAATTCCCGAAACTTTAGTTAAAATTGTGCTATCCTCATTGCTTATTGCCTTTTTTAATGTTTCTATAGATGCTACACTTAATATATTCATCGCTCCTTTTGGTCCAATGCCGGATATTGAAATCAACATCTCAAAAAATTCTAATTCTTTCTTATCTAGAAATCCAAAAAGGTCTAAAATGTCCTCGCGAACATGTAAGTGGGTAAATAATTTTACTTTATTTCCAATTTCTGGTAGATTTTTAAACACGCTGGTTGAAATATGAATCTTATAGCCAACACCCCCCACATCAACTATGACATATTTATCTGTGCTATATTCAATTTTCCCCTCAATAAATCCAATCATATATATTAATTCTATATTTAATCTCAATTTAAATCAATGGATGGAATATTAATTATAAATAAGCCAGCAGGTCCAACGTCCTACGACATTGTAGATCGAATCAAGAAAATCACCCGCACAAAAAAGGTTGGCCACGCCGGAACATTAGACCCTTTTGCCGAAGGAGTGCTTATTGTTTTGATCAACAACGCAACAAAACTTCAAACAAAATTTATGGATATGCCGAAGACATATATTGGAACGTTGAAATTGGGAGAAGTTTCGAGCACATATGACCCCGAGGGAGAAAAGTCCTCCCCCTTCGCTAACCCGCCTGCCAGCGAGGCAGGAGCTACGGAGGGACAAGCAAATCCTAATATCCAGACGGTTCAAGATATAATTAAAACTTTTATTGGCGAAATTGACCAAGTGCCACCAATTCATTCGGCAATTAAGGTTAATGGGGTTAGAGCATATAAACTAGCGTGGCAGGGCGAGAAACCGGAACTGAAACCAAGAAAGATAAAGATTTATGATATAAAAATCCTGGATTACGAATGGCCACATCTCAAGATCGAGGTCGATTGCAGTCGTGGCACATACATTAGAAGCTTGGCCCACGATATCGGTCAAAAACTCGGCTGTGGCGCTTATTTAGAGGCATTAACCAGAACTAAAATCGGTAAGTTCTCCATAGAAAACTCATTTAAGGTTGACGAGTTAAATTCTCAAAACTGGACAAAAAAATTAATCTCTGATAATCTATAAACAATATGCCAATAACAAAATCAGCAAAAAAGGCGTTAAGACAAAATAAAACACGAAGGGTAAAAAACCTTCGCAGGCTTAATGTCTTGCGCGATACTGTCAAAAAAATCAAGAAATTGATAACAGAAAACAAAAAAGAAGAAGCAATTAAACTTCTTCCGCTTGCCTACCAAGCACTTGATAAGGCTTCCAAGACCGGGGTAATCAAGAAAAATACCTCTGCAAGGAAAAAATCTAGATTAATGAAATTAATCGCTAAAGCTCAGAAATAAGCAACTCTAGAGCGGTTTGAGCGTTTGTTTTCCCTAACTTCGATTCGAAATCTATTGTCATCAACTGACGATAGATTTTTTTTAGTTCTTCATATGTAAAATTGTTTGCCTGTTGTTGGCTTTTTCTGGCAACAAATGGGTGTAATCCTAATGATGTAATTGATTTAGCAGTTTTGACTTTAATTAAATTCCTAATCTGATAAACAATCATCGACGACAGATAATAGACATCATCGCCTTCATTGATATGTTGATTGAATAATTTCAATGCCTTTAATTTGTTTTTGTATCCAATCGCATCAACTAAATCAAAAATTTTTAAATCAATTTCTGGTTTTATAAATAACTCTACGTTTTCTGGTCGTATCGTTGAGTTGTAGGCGAGTAGTTTGTTCAATTCATTAGACAATCGCCATAAATCGTTTCCAACTCCTTCGATTAATTTATCCAACGCCAAATTATCGATTGAGCCCTTTTGCTCGTCCACAAAATCTTTAATCCATTTTTTAAGTTGTGCTCCTTCCAGTAACTTGAATTCTTCACATTCCGCTTTAGACTTCAAGCATTTACTCAAATCACCGCTTGCTTCCTCTGACCAAAAAATAATCGTTGTGTCTTTATTCTCTCCGATTTTTGATTTCTTCAAAAATTCCAATATTTCATCTTGATCGTCTTTGTTCAAGTCAAAAACATTATCAACGATCATCATTTTCTTTAAACTAAACATTGAAATCGTATTGATTGTCTGTTTCAATTCTTTCAAAACATCTGTCTGTTTGTCGCCAGCGTCAATTCTAACAAAATCAACCCAATCGGTGTTGTTTTTTTTATTCTTTTCAATCATTTTTCTCAATTCTTCCTTAGATCTAAACGTATCCTCGCCGTATAAAAAATAAATCATGACTTTGCTTTACGTTGTGTAAACTTATTCTTATCGATAGCATTGGTCTTTATTGGACTTTTAATATTTTTATACTTCTCAAAAAATTTCAAATACACGTCTCGTAAAAGTTTTGCGTCATCTAAAGCGTGGTGTTTACGATATTTTGAGTGGTCAACGCCTATCTTTTTATAAAAATTATCCTTGTCTTCCCAACTGTAACTTCCTGGAGACAGTCCCAGAGCAAATAAGATTGAAGCGAAATCAATTGGAATCCAATAAAATGGTTCGTTTCCTATGCCAAATAACTTGTATAAATAAATCACATCAAATTGACCAATATACGAGACCATAAATGGCTCTTTTTCCGTGACAAAATTTTTAATTTTTGTAATTGCTCTCTTTCTGGTTAATTTAACGTCTTTGAGGTGTGGGGTTATATTTTTGGCCACCCACTTATCGACTTTCCCATTGTGTTTTAACTCCAAATACAATTCTTCGCCGTTCAGTTTGACCATCCCAATCGAAAGAATCTCTCCTTTGTAAGGATTTAAACTTGAAAATTCCGTATCGACGAAAATTATGTTTTTAGAAAACGGTTTCATGGTTTAATCATACCTTTTTGACCGGTTTAGGGCAAATAAAAAATCGCCCCGTTAGCGATATTCGTTTATACTCCACACCGAGCGAAGATTTGTTTCACACTGAGACAACCTCGGAAGCCGACCGCAGTCGGCTAAGAGTTAGTGTGATTGCTACAATTTGAGCAATCAACACGTGTCGACATGTAAAATAAATTTAAGCGATTAAAATGTTTCCCACTTAACTTCTGTATTCGGTTCGACAATTTGAATCCAGATTTTTCCTGGCGTAAATTCGATTTCGTCACCATTTTGATCGAGAAATGTAAGTTTTGAATTCGTGTAGTTACCAGTTTTCTTCCAAATTCCTTTTATTTCCTCACCATTTTGATAAACTTTTGCCTCTCCTTCGCCTTGCACATCAACTTCGTTATAGTTTGGCACTTCAATCATGTAAGATTCTGCACGCATCACCGCAACCACAGAAACCTCAACTTGATTCCCGTTATTTTTATCCGTTTCTCTTAAATTTGTCCTGTATCTTTGATAAACATTCTCTTCTTTGTTATACGAATAAGAAACCCTAAATTCTCCACCATAGCCAATGGTCAATTTTCCGCCCGTGTTCGGACTTGTTAGTTTAGATTTTGGATTTTTTAAATGCGGATAACCAACAAATTCATTTTCTAAACTATATTTAAATTTTTTCGCGGTACTAATCAGTCTCTCTAGGGAAGTGAAGCCATTGTATGGTGGTTCTTTGTCTGCAGTTCGATAATATGCTTGATATTGATCGGTCATTGCATCGATATTTTCAATAATTCCTTTATTCAATTGGTCGTAGGCAAAATGCGAACCGCCCCAATGCGCGTAAATTGCATCGAATCCTAAAGCAAGAGGAATATAATCATGACGTGCGCTGCGCACCGAACCGATTTCCTGCGGTGTTTCACAACCAAAAATTGCCATAATACGCGTGACTCCACCAGTTATTACTGGCATTTCTACAACTATGTCTGCCTGGCTAATTCCCGATAGCGGTCGATTAATTGCGTCGTTTGCCATCATCACGGCAATTGGTCTGCGATCATAATTTCCGCATTTTTCACCGGTGATTGGATTTATTCCGCTAGTATTTTCTGGCTTTTGTTCCTGTTGGCCATTGTTTGATGAAACCTCTACATTGCGTCCACCGAAAAACCAAAAACACAGTCCCGCAATTGCTAGAATTATTATAACTATTAAAATTATTTTAATTTTTTTTCTCATAATATTATTTGTGAAGATTTATTTTATAATAGGCGAGAATTGTTTATATAAAAGTCCGCATCGCAGACCGACCGCAGTCGGTCGAGATAGAGTGGGATTTTTTTATTAAAAAAATCAACACGTGTCTTTTATATAAATAATTCGAGCCAATGAGTTTACCGCTGGCATCGTGGACAAAAATATGTTCCACGGCCACCCAAAGAAATCCTTTCTATTTTTCCTTTACATTTATAACACTTTTCCCCTTTACGATCATAGACCTTAATAAATTTCATATAATCTCCTTTCTTTCCTGACACTCTTATATAGTCATCAACCGAAGAACCGCCGTGTTCTATTGCTAACAGTAAAATCCTCTTGATTTCTTTAAATAACAATTCGATTTCTTTATCTTTTAATGAACTCGCTAATCTTCTTGGATCAATCTTCGCTCCAAATAACGCTTCCACGGCGTAAAGGTTACCAACACCAGAAATAAACTTCTGATCCAAAAGCAAGGGTTTGATTTTAGTTTTTCGGTTTTTTAATAATTCTTTAAATTGTTTTACATCGATTTCAAACGGTTCTGGCCCAAGTTCCTTAATAAATTTTAAATCTTGCCAATCATTCATCAATCTTAATTCACCAAGCAAGCGAGAATCATTAAAATCAATTATTTTTCCGTTCGATAATTTAAAACTCACTCTTGTCGATTTCTGAGGGTTTACCCCGCCCTGGCGGGGATAGATAATTTGCCCCGTCATTCTTAGATGTATGGTCAAAAACTTACCCGATGACAATCCCAAAATTAACAACTTCCCTTTGCGAATTATTTTTTTTATTTTAACATTTTTTAATTCCTTAATAAATTTTTCCTTTTTCGGCTCTTTAATTACCTTCGGATTATAAACAATCACATCAACAATTTTTTTGTCGACGATCGTTTTGTCTAATTCTCGTTTAATTGTTTCCACCTCAGGTAGTTCTGGCATAAAATTTAAATTAATTTTTGTTGCGGGTTAATTTTTGCCACCCTGGGCTTGCCCTCGCGACCGTATAGACGGTTAATTAGGGAACCAAAATGATATTTATCTAGAGCGGCTTCAGCATTTTTAATGTCGTATCCTTTTTTCCAGTCCAAATCTTTTAATTCAACCTCTATTGGTACTTTATCATAAATTGTAGATAGTTTTTTACTAAAAAATGCCATTTGTTTTTCTTGTCTAATTTTTTCCAATAATTTCGGCGTCAAAAATTTATATTTTTTAATTTCACTCGGCTTGATTTTGTCCAAGATTTTATACATATTCTCAATTGTGTGAAATTCTTTCAATAAAATCGATGCTGTTTTTTCGCCTACACCCTTAATGCCAGGGATATTGTCTGAAGGGTCTCCTCTTAGTCCTTTATAATCAATCATCTGATCGGGTTGTAGTTCATATCGTTCGAAAACTTTTTCTGCGTCATAAATCACAATATCAGACATCCCTTTTCGCAGAGCATAAACACGAATATTTTCGTCAATTAATTGCAAAGTGTCTAAATCTCCGGTCAAAATTAAAATTTCTAATTTATCGCTAAATTTTCTGGCAATCGTGCCAATAACATCATCGGCTTCATATCCTTCTTTTTGAAAAACATTAATATTAAAACCTTTTAAAATTTCCTGCGATTTGGGAATTTGCTCATACAATTCATCTGGCGCTTTTACTCTTGTTGCCTTATATGCGTCATATTCTAAATGTCTAAATGTTGGCGCTGGCAAATCGTAAGTTGCAGCAATATAATCGGGATTCAAATCACTAATAATCTTCAATAAAATTGAAGAAAATCCATAAATCGCATTCACTTGCTCTCCGTCACGATTAGTTAATGGCGGAATAGCATGAAATGCTTTATGGACAATGGCATTGGAATCAATTAATACTAGTCTTTTCATAATTAATTAATTTCTATTTTTCTTTTATTGTTAGGTAAAATTTTGAATTTAATCCAAACCGTGTCTTTGGGAAGAATTTTCTTAATTTTCTCTGCCCATTCAATTACGACGATATTTTTAAAATCATTTATAATTTCTGCAAAGTCCAATGCTAAAATATCTTTAAAATCTTTTATACGATAACAGTCGAGATGATATAAGTTATTGTATTTCTTCATTAAAACAAAGGTTGGGCTAGTTAAACGACTTCTAATCCCCAATCCTTTCGCAAACGATTGAATAAAAGTTGTTTTACCCGCACCCAAATTTCCCACGAATCCAAAAACTAAACTCTGTTTTTTGTTGTTTCTGTGTTTTAAAATTTCGCTGGCCAACATTTTTGCCAAATTTTCAGTTTGTTTTTTGTTTTGAACAAGAAAAGTTTCCATGTATTCATCTTAGCAATTTTGCGGACCAAAAACAAGTCGACTCTTGCATTTTTTCGGGATATAGATTAAGATAAAAACATGCCAATAAAAGATAAAGACCAAAACCAAAAAGCACAAGCCAAAATCCAGTTACTTCACCGTGAGGCCGAAGAACAAAAAGCTAAAAACCTAGCCAATGAGCTGGGTTTTCCTTATTTAGACTTACGTATTTCCACAATTGATGACGAGGCATTATCTCTTTCCAGCGAAGCTGATTCGAAAAATGCTGGTGCAGCGATAATTGAACAAAAACAAAAAGAGTTGTTTGTGGCTGTTTTAGATCCGCGACTGAAGGAGACATTAACCTTTTGTCAGAATCTTGAAAATAAAGGATATAAAGCAAAAATGAATGTTGCCTCTTCGAGTAGTCTAAATAGGGCATGGGATAGATTCCAATATGCTGAACCTGAAAGAAAAGAAATCTCTCGGAAAACGGAAATTAGCGCAGAAGAACTAAAACAAATTCAGGGCGGAATAAACACAATTGATGATTTAAAACAAAAACTAGAACAACCAAATCTACCAACCAGCGACTTGTTAAATCTTGTTATGGCGGCAGGACTGAAATTAGACGCATCCGATGTGCACTTCGAAAATGAAGCTGCCAACACAACTCGACTAAGATATAGATTAGACGGGATACTACAAGACGCCGCAGACATACCTTCTTCGGCATATCAATTGCTTCTCTCGAGAATAAAAATGCTTTCTGAATTAAAATTAAACATTCATGATGTTCCACAAGATGGAAGATTCAGTTTTAATTCCGCCATCGGTTCAGAAGGGAAAAAAGAAATTGAAATTAGAACCTCAATCATTCCCGCTGACTACGGAGAAAATATTGTTTTGAGAATTCTCGATCCCAAAACAATTGGTTTAAAGTTGGAGGATCTAGGGATTCAAGAATACGATTTTAAGCTTATCCAAAACGAATTAAAAAAACCAAACGGAATGATTATCACGACTGGCCCAACTGGTTCTGGTAAAACCACTCTATTATATGCATTTCTAAAAGCGGTTAACGATCCCGGCTCAAAAATTATTACACTTGAAGATCCAATCGAATATCATCTTGAGGGAGTCGAACAAACTCAAGTTGAAACAGAAAAAGGATATACTTTTGCATCTGGCCTTCGATCAATCTTGAGACAAGATCCAGACGTAATCTTAATTGGAGAAATTCGAGACAACGAAACCGCTGCTACGGCAATTAATTCTGCCTTAACTGGTCATCTAGTGTTTTCTACCTTACACACCAATGATGCTGCAGGTGCAATCCCTCGATTGGTTGACATGAAAGTTAATCCAACAATGATTCCTCCGGCATTAAATTTGATTATTGCTCAAAGGTTATTAAGAAAAGTCTGCCCAAAATGCTCTAAAGAAATTAAACCAGATAACGAAACACTGAAGAAAATAAAGGACAGCTTGGCCGATCTGCCAAGTCGAGTACCAGCACCCGATTTTGAAAAAGCCACGATTCGAGAAGCGTCGAAGGAGGGCTGTGCTTATTGTAATTTTACGGGATACAAAGGAAGAATTGGTGTGTTTGAGTTGTTTATTGTTGATGATGCGATGGAAAAAGTCATTTTAAAGACCCCATCGATTGTTGAAATAAAAGAAACTGCCATAAAATCGGGAATGATTTTAATGAAACAAGACGGACTACTGAAGGCTATTCAAGGAATTACTACAATGGAAGAAGTTGAGAGAATTTTGGGATAAAAAAATCCCGCAGTTGCGGGGTAAATTCCTTCTCAATAATCTGTAGGCAAGTGACATCGGCTTAGGATCCGAAGTTTAGAAATTTTCCGAGGAATACTCCAGTTGGAACCTCATCAAGGAGGGAACCGGAACATCCTAAACTAAGAAAAGTTCCAAAGGGTAAATTTTAATAAAAAATTTTGGTTACCCTTATTGCCTACAGGTTACTGAGAAGGAATAAGTTTTAAAGTATAAATAAAAATAGGTATTTCTGCCTATTTCTATTCTCTGCGTCTATTATAGCAGATTGCTAACTGCTTGTCAAGAGCAAAACCGTATGTTTACAGATCCTCGCCCACAATCAGAAGATAACACCCTAGATAAAACTCTTAGGCCTAATGAGCTTACAGAGTATTTTGGTCAAGAAAAGGTTAAAAAAAACCTCAAGGTTTTGCTTGAAGCGGCAAAAAGACGTGATGAAGCAGTTGAACACATACTATTATATGGCGGTTCGGGGCTTGGAAAGACAACATTAGCGCATATTATCGCTAAGGAGTTGGGAAAAAACATTAAAATTACTTCTGGACCGGCGATTGAGAAGGTCGGAGACCTCGCTTCTATATTAACCAACCTCGAAAAAGGCGATGTTTTGTTTATTGATGAGGCTCACCGCTTAAACAAATTAATCGAAGAGTATTTATATCCAGCAATGGAAGATTTTCATCTAGATATCATTATTGGTAAAGGACCATCGGCAAGAAGCATTCAATTGGACATCCCACCATTTACAATGATTGCCGCAACAACACGCATTAGTTTGTTGTCGTCGCCACTTCGAAATCGTTTTGGTGCGACTTATCATTTAGATTTTTATGAAGAGAAAGACATTGAAGATATTTTAAATCGCTCGGCAAAAATTTTAAACATTGAAGCCGACAGGGAAGGACTTAAAGAAATCGCGCAGAGAGCAAGAAGAACTCCTCGTGTGGCAAATCGTTTGTTGAAGAGGGTTAGGGACTACGCCCAAGTTCACGGAGAAGGGAAAATCGATAAAAAAATTACCGAGGAGGCATTGGAGATGATGGAAATTGATCAATTAGGACTAGAACCAATCGATAGATTGATCGTGAAAACAATTATTGATAAATTTGACGGTGGACCAGTGGGCATCGAAACGATCGCCGCCGCTACATCCGAAGAGAGAGATACTATTTCCGATATTTACGAACCTTATTTGATGCAGGTCGGATTTCTCGCTCGCACCCCCCAGGGTCGCATCGTCACCCCCGCTGCCTACAAGCATCTCGGCATCAAACAAAAAAACGGAGAACAAGAAAAATTGATTTAAGATTATACTTGTCATACAAAAAAAGAGCCACGTGGCTCTTTTTTGATTTGTTTATCAATAATCTTATTTTGTCAATTCGACCATTAAACTTTCTAAATTAATTCCGTTGTACTGTTCTTTACTAATTTTCTTGTTCTCGTGTAAGATATTAATTTTAAACCCCGCATTTTTTATTTTGTTTAAATAATCCTCTTTTAACAATGCCCCGGCAACACAACCAGACAATAAGTCCTTGTCATTTCTTTGTTCTTCCGACAACTCTTCTAATAAAACAATATCCGAGATATAAATTTTCCCTCCCGGTTTCAAGACTCTATACGCCTCGCCAAACGTTTTGGCCTTATCGGGAGTTAAGTTTATAACACAATTAGTAATTATAATATCCACCGAATTATCTGGTAGGGGCAAATTCTCTATTTCGCTTAAAATAAATTCTACATTTGATATATTTTGTCTTTTTGCGTTTTCTCTTGCTTTTGCTATCATCTCCTCGGTCATATCTATACCAATAACTTTCCCTTTGTCCCCAACCCTCTTAGCAGCCAAAATGGCGTCTATGCCGGCCCCTGAGCCCAAATCAAGAACAGTATCTCCTTCTTTTATCCTACTAAAAGCAACTGGATTTCCGCAGCCCAAACCAAGATTTGCTCCGCCAACAGTTTTTAAATCTTCTTCTGTGTAGCCAATGCTTTTTGAAACGTCTTGCGCATTACTACATCCGCACCCACAAGAGGTTCCATTAACCGCTATTTCCCTATATTTATCTTTAACGATTTTTTTGATAGTATTTTTTTCCATATGTTTTATGTTATCAGAGATTTATCTTAATGAAAAGGTGCTTTTGTGATAAAATTTAATTAGAGCGAAGTAAACACATTTTGAAACATATGAAACATTTATTTTTCAAAACAACTATTTTTGTTGTTTTGTTTTTCGTTGCAAGCCCAGTTTTTGGGGCAGTGATTATAAACGAAATTATGTATGATTTAGAAACGGGTTCAGATGGCGGTAGGGAATGGATAGAGGTTTTTAATAATAGTGACGCGTCTGTTGATTTGACTGGTTGGAAGTTTTTTGAGAACAATGTTAATCACGGATTAGCAATGTTCCAGGGCAACGTATCTCTCTCGCCAAACGAATATGCGATAATCGCTGATAATCCTGAAAATTTTTTGCTGGACAACCAAAATTTTTCGGGGACAATCTTTGATAGCGCATTTTCCTTAAGTAATGATGGCGAAGGATTGGCAATTAAAGACAATAACTCGTTAACTATTGACGAGACTGCTTATAATTCAACTCAGGGAGCCAATGGTAATGGTCAATCCTTACAAAAAGATGGTTCTATATGGAAAACAGGAACTCCAACCCCCGGAATACTGAATAGTTTTTCTGCGCCCCCAGAAGAACCGACTTCTAGTTCGTCATCTCCGTCTACGCCGGAGCAAGACATTCCTCCTGTTTCCACAACAAACGAAAAACCCACTGCCAACGCTGGCGACAATATTATCGGATTTGTAAACCAAGAAATAAAATTTGATGGTTCTGGATCGACAGATCCTGATGGCAACGAACTTTCTTATTCTTGGAATACTGGAGATGGCAATTCGTTAGACAAAATATCTTTATCTCACACCTATCGTTATCCGGGGACATATTTAGTAACGCTAACAGTTTTTGATGGCAGGAATTATTCCTCCGACACAATCACGGTTAGAATCGAACAAGCACAAATCACAATTAACGAATTTATGGCAAATCCCAGCGGTTCTGATGAAACGGACGAGTGGATCGAAGTCTACAATGATTCCAACTTCATCACTAATATCAGTGGATGGCAATTAGATGATTCGGCTTCTTCAAGTAAAGCGTTTACTTTTCCGGAGAATACTTTAATTGCGCCAAAAAGTTATTTAGTGTTTTCTCGACCGATTACAAAAATTACTTTAAATAATGATATTGATTCGGTTAAACTCTTAATGCCTGGCGGGATTTTGTTTCAAGAAATAAAATATGAAAAACCACCGCAAGGAAAATCGTCGGCTCGGGCAGAAGAAGGATTTGTTTGGTCAGAACCTACCCCTGGACTGCCAAATATCTCGGGTATCGCCACGAATCCTAGCAAGCAAACGGTTTCACAATTAAATATCGTTGAACCGCAAACGACCAAAAACTCTACAAAAACATATTCTATAAATTTGACGGAAAATAAAATTGAAGGTGGATACCTGGCTCGACCCAATGAAATTGGGGCGGCTGTCAATTTGGCAGAGAATTCGGGCAAGCAAAACTCAGAAAATGGCACTAATCAACTGGCGGGAGTAACACAACTCACGGACCAGGGTCCGATTGATCTTGTGTTTATTATTATCGCAATTGTTTTTGGAATGGGATTTTTGGGATTATTGTTGGTGAGAATTAAAAAAGGAGCTTTACCCCGAGCATAGTTGAGGGGTTGCCAATGGGATAATTTTCTGTCAAAATAGGAACATATGAGCGGACACAATAAATGGGCAAATATAAAAGTTAGAAAAGGAGCCATGGACAAGAAGAAGGGCAAAGTCTTCAGTAAAATGGCTAAACTTATTGAAATTTCAGCTCGAAAGGGCGGGGATCCTGTCACTAACCCATCCTTACGTATGGCCGTTGACAAGGCAAGGTCATACAACATGCCCAATGACAATATTCAACGAGCAATTAAAAAGGGTTCCGGCGAAAACAAGGACGGCACACAATTAGAAGAATCCGTATACGAGGCCTACGGCCCAGAAGGCAGTCAGTTAATTATCGAAGTAATTACGGATAATAAAAACAGAACCATTTCTGAGGTTAGACATATTTTAAATACTTTCGACGGCAGATTGGCGGAAAATGGTAGCGTAAAATGGAATTTCAATCAGATGGGCGTGATTAGAGTCGATAAGAGTAAAATTTCCAAACCAATTGATGAAATTGAGTTATTAATGATTGATGCCGGAGCAGAAGACATTAAAGTTTTTGAAGACATGTTAGAAATTAAAACTTCTCATGATAATTTGGAAAAGGTGAAAGAAGCGTTAAAAAAAGAAAATATCGAAATTGAGGAATCGGGATTAGAATGGATTGCGAAAAACGAAGTCGATGTTTCAGAGGCAGGGAAGATTCGTATTGAAAAACTTTTCGAAACTCTCGACGAAAACGACGATGTTAACGAAATTTATTCAAACGTAAATTTATGATGAATCTGCGAAAAGGCATAGAGAAAATGCTCATGATTGATCCGTTCAAAAAAACTGGTAGGGCTGAGGAAATCAATGAGGCCCAAAAAGAAGAGACTGATGGACTCGAAAGGTTTTATAATGAAATTGCGCCCCCAGAAACACTAGAACGTAATTTCAAAACATGGGAGGCGCACCTAAACAAACTCCTACAAGAGAAATACCCGGATCCAGTCGATCTTAAGTTGGTCATAGAAAAAGCCACCGAATATGCGAGAACGTTGCCAATTTGCCATGGCACAAAATATGAAGCAATTCGCAAAGCAAACATTTCAAATTTTTCTTCAAAGGCCATGTTCAGAGTGCTAAGACCAAATACGACAGGGTGGGGATACGGCAACACTTGCGATTTCGATAACAAACACGAACTTGATCATTTTGTATATTGTTTCCTGGGCAACATTCCACCAAAAGAGAATGACTTACCGTCCACTTTTGACACGCAAGCGTATATTAACAATGACGTACTGGAACGAGAAGGAACATTAGTAGCCTTAGAAGATTGGGCATGGGGAACGAAGAGAAGGCTTGGGGACCACGCCGAAAACGGTCTGAGAAAACGTACATCGTTTGACGAAGAAGAAAGAGAGGCGTTTAATGTCCACTTACAACAAATATGGACAGGCGAGAATTTTGTGGTCCTTTTCCCTTTGATGCTGGCTTGCGCGTACGATGACCCGCACGACTATGACAGAAGAAGGCCATTTCCAAAGAATGTCGTCCCCGAAGGATTACCACCGCTCACACATTTCGATAAATGCCAAGGCGAAATTTCAGATTTTCCGAATTTCGAGATAAGAATACCTCAAAAAATCGCGACTAGTGATATTTTATCCTTCGCTGTCGACTCTTCCGCTTTCGAACAAACGCCCACCGAAAAAAATTTAATAATTGTTCCTACGGAATTATCTGTCGAAGAAAAACGTGAATTTGTCCGTAAAAAACTCGCCGAATTGCGAGGCAAACAATAAATCGACGAAAACGACGATGTCAACGAAATTTATTCAAACGTAAATTTATGATAATAATTGGAATTGATCCGGGCACGGCGACGATTGGGTACGGAGTGATTAAGGGACCGAAAAAATTAGAACTCATTGAATATGGTTGCATTAAAACAACCACTGATTTTTCTACAGCCGAAAGACTAGAAAAACTTCATAGTAAATTAACCGATTTAATCAAGCTCCACAAACCAGACATCGTTGCAGTTGAAGACCTCTTTTTCTTCAAAAATTTAAAAACCGCAATTAAGGTTAGTCAGGCGAGAGGCGTAATTCTCTTAACTATTGCTCAGGCCAAAACGAAGGTGGCCGAATACACTCCTCTACAGATAAAACAAGCTGTTGCCTGTTACGGCAGAGCGGACAAGAATCAAGTTCAGAAAATGGTGAAGGTTTTATTAAATTTAAAGGAGATTCCCAAACCAGATGACGCTGCTGATGCCTTAGCAATCGCTATCTGCTGTGCAAATTCCGTGAAATTCGGCTAAAGACTATTGACACAACATTTTTTATAACTATAATAAGACGCATAGCCCTTAAACAGGGGTAAATAATAATTAAGAAGTAATCAACATGACTTTAACAACTATTGACGAAACTTCTAAAATTCTTGCGTTTGGTGGGGACGTAGACGAAAGCACTGGTGATGTTGTGGAAGGCGACGAGTTAGAACTTCCCGAAGACGAAGAATTAAAAAAGGACAAAGATGAAGATGAAGATGGTGATGGTGACGGAGACGAAGAAGAAAAAGACGAATTCGAACCGGACGATGAAGACGGAGAGGAAGAATAAATAAAACAATAAAACTATGACCCCGCAACTGCGGGGTTTTAGTTTTTATCAATAAATGTTATTATAATAGTATATAACTTATGCCGAAACTCGAGTCATACAACAAAAGTAGCAATAAGAGACGTAAGAACAGCTTAAATATCTTGATTTGGCTGTTTGTTTCGTTTTTCTTGGTTATGGTTATCGTTTTTGCTTTCTTTCTAAAGGACATTCCTAATCCAGAAAATTTAGCTCAAAGAAACATAACCGAATCGACGAAAATCTATGACCGCACCGGAACAATCATTCTTTACGATGTACATGGTGAAGAAAAGAGAACCGTAATTTCGTTTGAAGAAATTCCGCAATACATAAAAGATGCAACTATCGCTGTTGAGGATAATAATTTTTATCATCATTTTGGAATTGATTTTAAGGGGGTTGCCAGGTCTGTTATTTATAATATTCTCGGAAAAGAGGTTTTGGGAACCAAGACTAGCGTAGGAGGATCGACGATTACTCAACAATTTGTTAAGAACGCAATCCTGACTTCAGAGAAAACGTATATAAGAAAATTAAAAGAAGCGATTATTGCTATCGAGATGGAGATTAAATACTCTAAAGACGAAATTTTGAATTTTTATTTAAATCAAGTTCCTTACGGTTCAAATGCTTATGGCGTAGAGGCTGCGTCTCAAACATTTTTTGGTAAAAACGCTAAAAATCTAACCATAGCAGAATCCGCACTGCTTGCCGCTTTAACTCAAGCCCCAAGCTATTATTCTCCTTATGGCTCTCACTTTGACACCGCGAAAGCTAGACAAGAATATGTTTTGGGAAGAATGAAGGAACTAGGATACATTACCACAGAGCAGTATGAGGGTGCTAAAGCCGAAAAACTGACCTTTGTACCCCCAAGATCAGGCATAAAAGCTCCTCATTTTGTAATGTATATTAAAGAATATCTGGAAAACAAATACGGTAAAGATTATATCCAAACTGCCGGACTTAAGGTATACACAACACTTGATTGGGACCTACAGCAAATTGCCGAAGAAGCAGTAAAAAATGGTGCCGAGAAAAATGGTAAAAAATACAATTCCCAAAATGCAGCACTTGCTGCAATAGACCCCAAAACAGGTCAAATTTTAGCAATGGTAGGATCTAAAGATTATTGGGCAGAATCTTTTCCGGAAGGATGTATTCCGGGAAAAAACTGCCTATTCGAACCCAACGTCAACGTAACCACAAGACCACGACAACCAGGATCATCATTCAAGCCATTCGCCTATGCAGCGGCATTTGAAAAGGGATTTACTCCAGACACAATTTTGTTTGATATTAAAACCGAATTTAATCCTAACTGTTCGTCTAGCGCAACACAACAATTAGATCAATATGGATTATCGTGTTATCATCCTAAAAATTACGATGGAAAATTTAGAGGACCAATTTCATTAAAAGAATCACTAGCTCAATCACTAAACATTCCTTCGGTTAAAACTCTATATTTGGCGGGAGTAAACGAAACAATTAATCTTGCTCAAGATATGGGAATCGAGACATTGAAAGATCGTTCGAGATTCGGATTGTCTTTGGTTTTGGGTGGGGGAGAAGTAAAATTATTAGAGGAAGTAGGAGCGTTTGGTGTTTTTGCTAACGATGGGGTCAAAAATTCAACACAGGGAATTTTAAAAATAGAAAACAGTGGAGGAGAAACGGTAGAGTTATATAAAAGTAGTCCTAAAAAAATAATCGAACCACAAATCTCGAGAATGATTTCTGACATTTTATCTTCCGAAGATTATAGGGCTCCGATTTTTGGCAGAAAATCTGCCCTATACATCGAGGGCATCCCTGTAGCCGCAAAAACGGGCACAACACAAGACTATAGGGACGGTTGGACGGTTGGGTATACTCCTTCGCTTGTCGCTGGGGTTTGGACCGGAAATAACAATAACGCGCCAATAAACAGAGAGCCCGGAGCAGTAATAGCTGCACCGGTTTGGAATGAATTTATTAAAAAGTCTTACGCAAAAAAACAAGAATTAAGGACCTCGACCAAACCAGAAAATTATTTTGATCTCCCAGAACGGGCAGAAGAATTTATAAAACCCAATACAGTCATGGCAGAAAAAGAAATTTTGAACGGTGGATATATCACCGAATTAATAATTAGAATAGACAAATCTTCTGGGTTACCAGCGACAGAGTCTACTCCACTAGAATTAATCGAGGAGCAGTCTTATCCACAAATACACTCTATACTATATTATGTAAACAAAGACGATCTCAAGGGAACAACTAACGGACAGGGTGATACACAATACACGAATTGGGAACAATCAGTTTTAAGTTGGGTTAGTAGCCTAGAAAACGGCTATCTCTACAACAGAAACCTTTTCGCCCCTACACCTTAAAAATTATTTTTCTTAAAACGTCTTTATTAAAAAATTCATTGACTTCCTTTTTGATTTCCTCTTGGATTAGATACATCTCGTTAGCCAAAAACGAGTTAAAACACTTTACTCCAGCTTCCTTATTTTTATAAAAAAGTGCCTCGACATGCTCGGCACTTTTTTGTTTTATTATCTCTTCTAATTTCCTGCAAACCATATTGCTATCTATGGTTTCAACACTATTCGACGTCTTGTTGTCTATGGATTTCAGTCTCTTAAATATAATCGATTTTATGTGACGCATATTACAATTTTATCGGCATAATTATGTAGGTAAAATCATCCTTGCTTTCTGGTCTAATTATTCCGGGACTTGTTTCGCCATTAAAACCTATTACTATTTTTTCGGTACTAATATTGTTCAGTCCGTCCAATAGATACTTATGATTAAAAATTATTTCTACGTCCTTGCCTTTTATTTCTCCCTTAATTTCTGATGAATTTTCTCCCAACTCAATATCTTGAGAAAACACTTCTATTTGTGATTTCTTGGAATCGATTTTTAATCTTACGTCGTTTATTTTACTACTAAAAAAGCTTCCAATTTTAACCGCCTTTATTAGTTCTTCTCTTTTTATGATTGCAGTTGTATCAAACTGCTTGGCAATAAGCTGTTGATAGTTTGGATAGTTTCCCTCTATTAACCTAGAAATAATTTGTGTTTCTGTTAGGTCAAATAAAATCTGATTATTTTCGATGCTTATTTTTAATGTAGCATCTTCCGAATTCGATATAATTTTAATTAATTCTTGAGCGGTTTTGTAGGGGATAATAATTGATTTTATTTCTTCTTTTTTTATTTTATTGTTTTTAATGTTTAATATTTTTTCTCCTAATCTAAAACTGTCCGTAGCAACAAATTTAATTCTTTTTTCATTACCAAAATCAAACAATACTCCCGAAATTTCTGGACGAATATCTGAAACCGAAACGAAGCCAATTACTTGTTCTAGTGCATTTTTAAATTCGTATGAACTTATTTCTATAATTTGTTCATTTTTAATTTTTGGAATTATTGGAAAGTCTT
>Ga0172379_10001353_pt1 | contig 49508 bp, 42 predicted proteins | sample GrowelOW334metaG_FD_119756 | JGI IMG/M metagenome (GOLD analysis project Ga0172379, IMG submission 119756) | Groundwater microbial communities from an aquifer near a municipal landfill in Southern Ontario, Canada - Groundwater well OW334 metaG | ecosystem: Environmental > Aquatic > Deep... | reverse complement strand
CTGCTTTTGAAAAGGTTTTAGAAATTTTTCCAAAGACCTTACTATTAGTTATTGGTCCGGAAGATTCAGAAAAGAATGACTCGTTTGATAAAAGTATAGTTAAAAATTACAAAATAAAAGACAATGTTATTTTTTTAGGCGAAAGAACAGATACGGAAGAACTTTTTTTGATAATGGATGTTTTTGTTCTGGCTTCTCACAGGGAGGGATTCCCAAGAACAGTGATTGAGGCAATGGCTGAAAATGTTCCTGTAATTACAACGGATATTCGGGGATGTCGAGAAATAATTGAAAACAAAAAAAGCGGCATATTGGTCCAATTGGGAGATTCTAAAGAAATTGCAGAACAAATTATTTTTTTGTTTAAAAATCCAGAAGTGGCAAAAGAAATGACAGAAGTCGCTAAAATAGAAGCAGTGAAAAATTTTGATGAAAAATTAGTTTTTGAAAAAATAAAAAAAGAATACGATAGATTATTAAAAAAAGATATTTTGCCTCGTCGTCTTAAGGTGTGTCATGTGACCACTGTAGACATTACGGTAAGATTTATCATTTTAAATTTTTTAAAATTTTTGAAAAGCAAAAGTTATGACGTGTCTGTGGTTTGCTCTTTGGGAAAATGGGTGCCATTTTTAGAGAAGGAAGGTTTTTTCATCCATAATATTAAAATGACAAGGCGCATTACTTTAATTTCGGATTTAATTTCTCTAATAAAATTGTTTTTTTATTTTAAAAAAGAAAAATTTGATATTGTTCATACACACACACCAAAGGCGGGAATTTTGGGAAGAATAGCTGCAAAGTTGGCTGGGGTGCCAGTCGTGATCCATACTAATCACGGCCTTTATCTATATAAGGAGTGGGCACTATTCAGAAGAAGCATTTTTATTTTTTTTGAAAAAGTGGCTGCTTATTGCTCTGATATGATTTTTTCAGTTAATAGGGAGGATATTAATACGGCGATTAAAGAAAAAATCTGCGGACCAGAAAAAATTAAATATTCTAGCGAAGGCATAGATATAAAGCGTTTTGATCCCAAAAGATTTTCCGTGCAAGATATTATGAGAAAAAAGAACGAGATTGGTATTGACCTAAATAGCAAAGTAATAGGAATAGTCGGCAGACTGGTAATAGAGAAGGGGTATGCAGATATATTTGAGGCGTTTAAGATTATTAGCAAAAAGTTTCCGGGCTCAACCTTGATGATAATCGGACAAGAAGAAAAAGAAAAAGAGGATTCTTTTAACCTAGAATATTTTGTGAAAAAATTCCAGATAAATAAAAATGTTATATTTTTAGGAGAAAGAACAGACGTTGATGAGCTGTATGCATTAATGGACGTATTTGTTTTGCCTTCGCATAGAGAAGGTTTGGGGTTGGTAATTTTGGAGGCCTCGGCAATGGAAAAGCCTGTTGTCGCGACAGATATCAGGGGTTGTCGGGAAGCAGTCGACAATGGTAAAGCTGGAATTTTGGTGCCAGCTAAAAAACCAACAAAGCTATCCGATGCTATAATTTTTCTTTTAGAAAACCCCGAAAAAGCAAAACAAATGGGAGAGAGCGGGCGCAGAAGGGTTGCAGAAGAGTTTGACGAGATTGTGGTTTTTGAAAAAATGGAGAAGGAGTATAAGAGATTGATTAATAGGTAAAAAGCATAAAGATGAAAAGAAAATTAAGTCTTTCCACGATTATTAATGCGGTAGGTTTTATTAGATATTTACCTGCGATCATTTTTCAAATAAAAAATTGGCTTAATTTTATTTTGCACTATTTAAATATAGATAAGGGCGCCTCAGAGTATATTTTTAGGAATGGCATTAAAATAAAAACCAAAGATGCGGTTAGCTCGGCCACCATAGCTGTTATTTTTATAAAAAAAGACTATGGAGATGTTCCTGATAATTCAATTGTAATTGATATAGGAGCCAATATAGGTGTCTATTCAATTTTTTCTGCCATTGGTAAAAAAACAACTATTTTTGCTTATGAACCGATGTTAGACAATTTTAATTTGTTAAAGGAAAATATAAAATTAAATCAATTGGAGAATAGAATTTTTCCTTTTAATGTTGCTGTATCTGCAAAAAAAGAAAAAAGGAAATTATATTTGGGAGAATCTCCATTGCATTCATTTTTACCCAAAGACGAGTCGCCGTTTAACGCAATGTTCGGTCATTCCGAGGAAAATCAACAACAAGAATATACAGAAGTGGATTGTGTTTCTCTAAAAGACATTTTTGATGATAACAAAATTGATTACTGTGATATTTTGAAGATGGACTGCGAAGGGGCAGAGTACGAAATTTTATATAATTTACCACAAAACTATTTTAATAAGATTAAAAAAATAAGGCTAGAATACCATAACCATAACAATAACATCAACAATTCGGGAAACCATATGGTAAAATTCTTGGTAGAAAGAGGGTTTAAACTCGAGAAGAAAAGAGAAGGATCGTCCTATCAGGGGGATCTTTGGTTTAGCAGAGTTTAATAGAGTCGAAATTTTTGATAGAATAAAATAAGATGGAAGTAAAATTAATTTTAAAAAGAGTCATAGATATTTTCGGTGCTTTAGCAGGACTAATTATTTCTGCGCCAATATTTTTGATAGTTGCTATTTTGATAAAAATTGATTCTCGCGGTAATGTATTTTTTAGGCACGAGAGAATAGGGAGAAACGGAATGCCATTTTATCCTTTTAAGTTTAGAACTATGGTTGAAAACGCAATTAACAGGGGACTTGGTGTTACTGTCGCAGAAAATGATGAAAGAATTACAAAAGTGGGAAAATTTTTGAGAAAATGGGGCATAGATGAGTTGCCTCAACTTATTAATGTTTTAGCGGGGGAAATGAGCCTTGTTGGGCCAAGGCCAACCTTAATGTATCAGGTTGAAAAATATAATGCTTTTGAAAAAAAACGACTTTTGGTAAAACCCGGGTTAGCCGGTTGGGCCCTAATACATGGAAGAAATTCTTTGACATGGGACGAAAGAATAAAGTATGATGTGTGGTATGCTGAAAACTGGTCCCTGGGACTGGATTTTAAAATTATGTTTATGACATTATATTTAATTTTTATTAAACAAGAGGGCGTTTATGGTAAGGGTGGCGTAAACGATTCTTTTGACAGGTAATATATATATGGAAAAAAGATTTAAAAATTGGCAAAAGCCAAAAATTGAAGAAGGTAAACTAACAGAGTGGAATTGGATGGTGCAGGGAGTAAAAAACCTGGATTTAGGAGAAGATGTAGATATCGGTGCTTTTGTGTATATAAATGCAACAGAAGGCGTTATTATTGAAGACGGAGTGCAAATTGGCGGAGGGGCTAAAGTATATTCTGTTTCAACAATAGATAATAAGCGAGGGAGGGTTATTTTGAAGAAAAATTGTAAAATAGGTGCAAATTCTGTTATTCTGCCCGGAGTTGTCGTGGGAGAAAATTCAATTATTGGAGCCTTAAGTCTTGTTAACAAGGATGTTCCCGATAATGTGGTTGCTGTTGGTTGTCCGATAAAAATTATTAAAAATTTATAGATGAAAATTCCACTTTCTCAGCCAGATATAACAAATAAGGAAATAAATGCAGTTCTTGGGGTTTTAAAAACTCCATATTTGGCATTGGGAAAAAAATATGTGGAGTTTGAAAAAATACTAGCAAAGTTTGCAGGTGTGAAATATGCTGTGGTAACAAACAGCGGAACGTCTGCTTTGCATTTAATAATTAAGAGTCTGGATATTAAAGAGGGAGACGAGATAATTACAACTCCATTTTCTTTTATCGCTTCATCCAATTGTATTTTGTTTGAGAAAGCAAAGCCTATTTTTGTTGATATAGATGCGAAAACTTTTAATATTGATGTTTTGAAAATAGAAGAAAAAATTACGGAAAAAACAAAAGCTATTTTGGCAGTTGATGTTTTTTCTCAGCCGGCTGATTGGGATGAACTAAAAAAAATAGCGAAAAAGCACAATCTCTATTTGATTGAGGATTCGGCCGAAGCCGTAGGATCTGAATATAAAGGTAAAAAATGCGGGAGTTTTGGAGACGCGGGCGTGTTCGCTTTTTATCCAAATAAACAAATTACCACAGGGGAAGGGGGTGTTGTTCTGACAAACAAAAAAAGTATTTATGAATTATGTAAAAGTATGGCAAATCAGGGAAGAAGAGTGAAAAATGAAAAATGGCTAGAACATGTGATGCTAGGGTATAATTACAGATTAGATGAAATGAGCTGTGCATTGGGCGTTTCTCAAATGCAGAGAGCTAAAGAAATTTTTAAAAAAAGGAAGCATATTGCAGATTTATATAATAAAAAGTTGCTGAACATTGGAGAGTTGGAGGTGCCATACATCAACCCTGGGAATAAAATAAGCTGGTTTGTTTATGTGGTAAAATTGGGTGAAAAATTTTCCGGTAAAAAAAGAGATAGGGTAATAAAAGAAATGGCGGAAAGAGGGATTCAATGCAGTGACTATTTTCAGACGATTCATTTGCAACCATTTTATAGAAAAGAATTTGGGTATAAGGAAGGGGATTTTCCTATTGCTGAAGGCGTAAGCAAAAGAACACTGGCGTTACCTTTTTTTAACAATTTGAGTGAAGAGGAAGTAGATTTTGTCGTTAAAAATTTAAAAGAAATTTTAAACAATGAGCAATCTTTTTAAAAAAACCACACTGTCAAAAAATATCTTCTTTGTAGCAGCGGACGTTTTTTTTATAGCCATTTCTATCTGGCTGGCTTTTCTTCTTAGATTCGATTGGCATATACCAGCCCAGTATTTCCCTTTTATTTACAGAATGATTGTTTTAGCTGTTATTTTCACAATACCCGTATTTTATTTTAAAAACCTTTATTCATTTTCATGGGCATATGTCTCAACAATTGAAGCAGTTTCCCTTTTCATTGCAACAGTAATCTCTTCTGTTTTTTTGAGTATTGCTATCTTTATTTCTCATTATTTCCCCCATTTTGTAAATTTCCCAAGGTCTACTATTTTTGTAAGTTATATTTTTATATTTATTTTTTGTGGCGGAATTCGTATCAGTAAACGAATATATTTAAGTATTTTCAAGGATAAGGATGGACTGAAAAAAGAAAAAATTCTTATCGTTGGGGCAGGTGATGCGGGGGAACAAATTTTGAGAAGTATATTATCTTTAAGAAATAACCCTTATGAGCTTATTGGTTTTGTTGACGACGATTCTATAAAGCAGGGCATCGCAATACATGGTTTGAAAGTTTTGGGAAAAATTTCAGATATTCCTGAATTGGTAAAGAAGAATCAAATACAGCAACTGATTATCGCTCTTCCTGCAGCTGGATTAAAAGCAATTAAACAGGCAGTTGAATTTGGCAGAAAGGCGGGGCTCAAAAAAATAAAAATTGCTCCGCCATTAAGCGAAATTATAGACGGAAAAGTTTCCTTTAAGAATCTTAAAGTGGTAGAAATTGAGGATCTCCTGGGAAGGGAGGAGATAAATCTGGACACAAGGCAAATTAAAAGTTTTATAGAAAATAAATCAATTTTAATAACGGGAGCAGCGGGGTCTATTGGTTCAGAATTATCTAGGCAAATATCTAAATTTAATCCTAAAATTCTTTTGCTTATAGATCAGGACGAAACGGGGATATTTAATATTTCGAAAGAGCTGGAAAAAAAATTTCCTAGTTTAAAAATTATTTCAAAAATCGTTGATATAAGAGACGAGGAAAAATTGAAAGAGATATTTGAGGAATTTAGCCCGAAGATTATTTTTCATGCAGCGGCGTATAAGCATGTTCCATTGATGGAAGAAAATTATGACGAGGCTATCAAGAATAATATTTTTGGCACCGAATTGTTGGCGAAAATAAGTTTAGAACATGATGTTGAAAAATTTGTTTTTATTTCAACGGATAAAGCCGTAAATCCAACATCGATTATGGGCGCAACAAAAAGGATCAGTGAAATGGTTTGCCAGGCATATAACCAAGAAAATAAAACAAAGTTTATCTCAGTGAGGTTTGGAAACGTATTAAATAGCAGAGGAAGCGTTATCCCCATATTTAGAGAGCAAATCATGAGGGGCGGACCGGTTGAGGTCACGCACCCTGAGATGAAAAGATATTTTATGCTTACCTCCGAAGCTTGTTTGTTGGTTATGCAAGCTTCGGCAATGGGGCAAGGAGGAGAGGTATTCGTTTTAGATATGGGAAAACCAGTCAAAATTTTGGATCTGGCAAGAGAAATGATAAAATTATCTGGATTTGAGCCAGATCGGGATATTGCAATAGTTTTTACAGGGGTAAGGCCCGGAGAAAAATTATTTGAAGAGATATTAACAGCCGAAGAGGGCACCATAGCAACGAAAAATCAAAAAATATTTATGGCAAAGTTGAATAATATAAACACGGAAAATTTATTCAGACATTTGGAAAACGTGAGAGATTTGATAAATAAAAGAGAAAAGATTAAGATTATAAGTGCGTTAAAAGATATTATTCCTCACCACAGCTTAAAATAGAAATTCAATGATATTTTACCACAAATTAAAATTTATTTTTTACTTAGTTGTTCCACTAATAGTGTTTTCCTTTAGCAATGCAAATGCTGCGAATCTTGGGGAAATAACTAGCTTTAACGTGGATAAAAGTTTTGATGCATCAGCCAGAACTCAAATATCGGCCATTTTGATAAAAAGTACAAATAGTCTTCATTATTATGTGGAAAAAACTTGGTGGGATGGACAACTTCCTGCGAAACGGCAGGAAATTTTGGATTCTTTGAATCTTCTATCAATAGAATTTGATAATAAGATATACCCGACTCTATCATCTGTTTTTGGATCGGAATGGAAACCGGGCGTTGATGGAGACAAAAAGATAAGCATTTTGTTTGAGGCAATGAATTCGTCTGAAGGAGGCTATTTTAGAGAGGCCGATGGATATGTAAAACTTCAAGTGCCAATATCAAATGAAAGGGAAATGCTTTATTTGTCTTTAGATTATATAACAGATTCTCAAATAAAAAGAGTTATCGCTCATGAACTTGTTCATTTGATAACATTCAATCAAAAGAATAAAAACTTCAACGTAGAAGAAGAGACTTGGCTTAATGAAGCGCGGGCTGATTATTCGTCAACTATTTTGGGTTATGACGATAAATACGAAGGCTCAAATTTACAACAAAGGGTAAGAGATTTTGTTGAAAACCCTTCTGATTCAATAATAGAATGGCAGGGTTCAAAGTATGACTATGCCAGTGTAAGTTTATTTATGCACTATTTGGTTGATCATTACGGAATAAGCATTTTGACGGATTCGTTAAAATCAAAGTTAGTGGGGATAGATAGCTTGAATCATGCTTTGCAAAAAAATGAGTCTAAGGAGGATTTTTCTCAAATTTTTACAAATTGGACAATTTCTTTGATTGTTAACGATTGTTCTGCAAATAGAAGCTATTGCTATTTAAATCAAAATCTTAAAAATATCAAATTAGCCCCCGGCCTTAATTTTTTACCTCTAACCGGTAATGTTTCTTTATCTGTAACAAACGTGACAAAAAATTGGACAGGAAACTGGCTAAAATTTATTGGTGGTAACGGGGACCTAAAGTTGGATTTTTCAAGTTTGAAAGGATTGACTTTCAGGCTTCCTTATATAGTTGGTGATAGTGTGGGGAGTTATGCCGTTAAATTTTTAGTTTTAGACCAAGATGAAAAAGGTCAAATAAATATCAGTAAATTTGGAACAGATTATAAATCTTTAATTATCATTCCAACCTTGCAGTCAGAAGTTTTTCGTTCTGATGATATTCAACCAACATATCCATTTACTTATACTGTCTCTGTAACAAGTGATTCTCAAATTGACAACCAAGACCTAATCCAGCAACTTTTAGATAGAATTGCATATCTTAAAAATGAAATAGCCAAAATTTTAGGAACTGGATCATCGGATCAAAATCAATGCGCAAGTTTTACTGCTAATCTTTATATGGGTATGACTAATAATAACGATGTAACTTGCCTTCAGCAATTTCTTAAAAACCAGGGTACGGAAATTTATCCCGAGGGATTGATTACCGGAAATTTTGGTAGCCTGACGAAAAAAGCAGTTATAAAATTTCAAATAAAATATAAAATAATCGGCACGGGATTCGTTGGTCCCATAACAAGAGCAAAAATAAATCAGATCTTAAATGGTGAATAAAATAGAAAAAAATATTTTGTTAAGTAAGTATACTTCTTACAAAATTGGTGGGCCCGCGAAATACTTTTTTAATGTTACAAACGAGGAAGAACTGATATATGCACTAAATTTCGCTAAGAAAAATAAGCTTAAGGTTTTTGTATTGGGTGGAGGAAGTAATTTACTTATTTCCGACAAGGGGTTTAAGGGATTGGTTATTAGAATGAACATTTCAGATATACAAATTGAAGGGAAAAAAGCTTATGCGGGAGCGGGAGCTCAGTTGCCAAAATTTGCATATTTGTTATCGGAAAAAGGTCTTTCCGGGCTTGAGTGGGCAGCCGGAATACCTGCTACACTCGGGGGGTCAATTTATGGTCACGCGCAAGCTTTTGGAACAAAAATTTCTGACGTGGTTGAGTCTGTAAGGGCCCTTGATTTGAAAACATTAAAAATCAAGAATTTTTCAAAAAGTCAGTGTAAATTTTCATTAAAAAACAGCATATTCAAAAAACAAAAAAATCTGATAATTATTTCTGCGGATTTAATTTTTGAGGAGAAGGAGGTGCAGGAGGTAAAAGATAAGGTAAAAGAATTAATAGAATATAGGAGAGCCAGACATCCCGGTTTTCCATCAGCTGGATCTGCATTTGTTAATCCTGAAATAAAAATTAAAAACAAAAAATTATTAGAAAAGTTCCCGGAGTTAAACGACTTTAATATTAAAGGCTTTATACCCGCAGGATATTTAATAGAGAAAACCGGCATACAGGGAACAAAAATTGGAAATGCGCAGATTTCCGAAAAGCATGCAAATTTTATTGTTAACCTTGGGGGGGCAAAATCTAAAGATGTTATAAAATTAATTAAATTGGCTCAAAGAAAAGTCAAACAAATGTTTGATATTAATTTGGAGCCGGAAGTCCAAATTTTATGAAAATAATAATCAAAACAAAAGATATAATAACGGGCGAATCATTGGGTGACTTTATAGAAGAAAAATTTTCTACGCTTAAAAAGTTTATAGATATATTAAAGAAAGATGATGCAGGGGAAAAAACTTTGGCAGAGGTTTTTGTTGAAGTTGAAAAACAAACAAAGCATCACAGAAAGGGAGAAATATTTTTAGTAAAAGCCAGAATAGTTTTGCCCGGAAGAAGCTTGATTGTGGAAAAAAGCGCAGACGATGTTTTTCAGGCAGTTGTTGCGGCAAAGGATGAAATGAAATCTGAAATTGAAAAATATAAGTTCAAGAAAATTGATACAAACCGCAGGGAGCAAAGAAAAACCAAAAAAGATATAATAAAATAGGAAATAAACCAGCCTCGCCACAGCGGGGCTTTTTTGTGCAAAATGATTGAATTAAGGCCGATTTTCGTATAGTATTACAGAATAAATAGAAATAAACACTATGAGTTTTTTATCCAAAATTTTTGGCGATGCCAACGAAAAATACGTAAAAGGGCTGCAGCCCACACTTGCAAAAATAAATTCTTTTGAGCCGGAGTTGGAAAAGTTTTCTGGCGAGCAATTAAAAGAAAAAACAAAAGAATTGAAAACAAGATTAGAAAAGGGAGAGACCCTGGACGACATTTTGTCCGAGGCTTTTGCATTGGTTCGCGAGGCTTCAAAAAGAACATTAAATCAACGTCATTTTGACAGCCAGATGGCCGGGGGAATTGTTTTGCATCAAGGCAAAATTGCCGAAATGAAGACAGGAGAAGGAAAAACTTTGTCTGCAACCCTGCCTGCTTATTTAAATGCATTGGAGGGGAAGGGGGTGCACATTATTACCGTTAACGATTATCTGGCCAAAAGAGATATGGTTTGGATGGGGCAGGTTTATGATGCCCTGGGTTTGTCTACAGGATGCATAGTAAACGAGTCAGGATATGTCTACGATAAAGATTATAAAAATAGCGATAAAGATACAGCTCGTGATGCAACGGGAAGTTTTAAGGTTGCAAATGATTATTTGAAGCCTTCCAGCAGAAAAGAAGCATATAACGCAGATATTACTTATGGTACAAACAATGAGTTTGGTTTTGACTATTTAAGAGATAATATGGTTTTTGAAACCAGCCAGGAAGTTCAAAGAGGGCACAACTTTGCTGTGGTTGACGAAGTGGATTCAATTTTAATAGACGAAGCGCGAGTCCCATTAATTATCTCCGGTGAAGATGAGGGTAGTATAGAAAAATATGCGACTTTTGCAAAAATTGTGGGTTCCTTGGAAAAAGACACAGATTATGAAATTGATGAAAAGCTGAAAGCAGCCAGTTTTACAGATCAAGGGCAAAATAAAGTTGTAAAAAGCCTGGGATACGACCCTTGGCTAGACAATGATATTATTTCAACTCACCAACTTGAGTCGGCCTTAAAAGCTAAAGCATTATTTTTCAAGGATCGTGACTACACGGTAAAGGGCGGAGAGATTTTAATTATAGATGAATTTACCGGAAGAATTTTGCCTGGCAGAAGATGGTCTGCAGGTTTGCATCAGGCGGTTGAAGCAAAAGAAGGGGTAAACATAAAAGCGGAATCTGTAACCTTGGCAACAATTACTTTCCAAAATTATTTTAGAATGTACAAAAAAATATCCGGTATGACCGGAACAGCTTTAACCTCCGCAGAAGAGTTTGATAAGGTTTATAAACTTGACGTTATTGCTGTTCCGCCGAATAGAGCCATGGCAAGGCAAGATCGCGCAGACAAAATTTTTAAAACAGAAGCCGGAAAATTTACAGCAGTAATCAGAGAAATAGAAGAGCTTCACAAAAAAGGTCAGCCAATTTTGGTGGGTACAAGGTCTGTTGAAAGAAATGAATATTTGGGAAGACTCTTGGAAACAAAAGGAATTCCTCACAATATTTTGAACGCTAAAAATCATGAAAGGGAGGGAGAGATTATAGCTCAGGCGGGTAAAAAAGGAGCCGTAACCATTGCTACAAACATGGCGGGCCGAGGTGTTGATATTATTCTTGGCGGTAATCCTCCGGTTGCAGAAATAACCGAGGAGGTAAAGGCTCTTGGCGGACTCCATGTAATGGGCACAGAAAGACACGATGCCCGCAGGATAGATAACCAGTTAAGGGGAAGGGCCGGCAGACAGGGCGACCCCGGCACAACGCAATTTTTTGTTTCTATGGAGGATGACCTAATGAGAATTTTTGGCGGAGATAGAATAAAAAATTTAATGAATACTTTTAATATTCCTGAAGACGAGCCAATCCAGGCAGGGATGATTTCAAATTCAATTGAATCCGCCCAAGAAAAAATTGAAGGTTTCAATTTTGATGCCCGTCATCAACTTTTAGAGTATGACGATGTGCTCAATAAACATAGAGAAATAATTTATAAAAAAAGAAAAGAATTTTTAGAAATAGAAAATTTAAAAGAAAAAGTTTTGGAAATTTTTTCAAAGGCGCAAATTGAAAAAGAAGAATATGACAAAAAAGAAAAAGAATTTGGCGAGGGACAAATGCGTCAAGTTGAAAAATTTGTCTGCTTGAAAGTTTTGGATAATTTATGGCAGGACCATTTGTCTTATATGGATCATGTACGAGATTCTGTAAGGTTGCGTGCTTTTGGCGGAAGAGATCCGTTGGTTGAATATAAAAATGAAGGGCACAAAGCATTTAGCCAATTATTACAAATGTTGGATGCAAATATTGCAGACAACATTATAAAGGCGGGCTTAAAAGTTAATAATAAACCAGCTTACCAATCTCATAATGTGGAATCCGGCAAAGACGAAATTGGCAGAAACGATCCCTGCCCATGTGGTTCAAATAAAAAGTGGAAGCGGTGTGGGATGATCAATACGGAGGAGCACAAGCAATTAATGGCGAAGAAATAAATTTAAATATATTAAAATTTAAATATTTAAATATGGCGACAATACAAAGATTTGAAGATTTAATTTGCTGGCAAAAATCGCGCGAGCTTGTAAAAGGAGTTTATAGGGCGCTAAAAAATTGTTCTGACTATGGGTTTAAGGACCAAATTCAAAGGGCTTCGGTTTCGGTGTTGAGTAATATTGCAGAAGGTTTTGAGAGAGGGACAAGGCAGGAGTTTATTAATTATCTTTATATTGCCAAAGGGTCTGCTGGTGAAGTTCGTGCGCAATTATATGTAGCTATAGATATAGGTTATTTAAATATTGAAACATTTAAATATTTAAATAATTTAGCTACCGAGTGTTCGAAATTGATCCAAAGTTTCACGGAAAGGGTAAAAGGTGGCTCAAAACAAGGAACACAATTTAAGCGGGCAGAACAACCAGATGATACCTTTTTAGATGATATTATAAGAAAAAGCAATCCAGAACTGTACGAAAAAGCCTACAAACCAAAAAATGTTTAAAGTTTATTCTTTAAATTTTTAAATGTTTATATATTTATATGTTAAAAGAATTTGTAAAAAATAGAAAAAGCCAAAAAATGGCTGTAATGGTGGAATTAAATAATCCGCAAAAGGGTTTAGTTTTTATAATGCATGGTTTGGGTGGATTTAAAGAACAAACTCATTTGCAAACTATGGCCGAAGCATTTTTGGAAAATGGATATACAGTTGTTAGATTTGATACGACTAATACTCTTGGCGAAAGTGACGGCAACTACGAAGACGCAACAACAACCAATTATTACGAGGACTTAGAAGATATTATCAAATGGTCAGTTGGACAAAAATGGTATCAAGAACCTTTTATTTTGGTGGGGCACAGTTTGGGAGCGATGAGCGTGGCATTATTCGCAGAAAAATATCCAGACAAAGTTAAGGCATTAGCTCCAATATCAACAGTTGTGTCTGGCAAACTGAGTGTTAATGCGCATATGAAATTTGAGCCGGAAGAGTTTAAAAAATGGGAAGAGACAGGGTGGTCTGAAAAAGAAAGTCGTTCAAAGCCAAAAATAATAAAGCGTCTAAAATGGTCACATATGTCTGACAGATTAAAATATGATTTGATTCCCGAAGTCAATAAACTCACTATGCCCGTATTAATGATAGTGGGCGAGAATGATGAAAATACTCCGAAAGAACATCAAAAAATATTGTATAAAGTTTTACCTGGGAAAAAAGAATTGCATATTATAAAGGAAGCTCCACATACGTTTCGTGAGCCAAACCATTTAGCTGAGATAAGAAAAATATTCAGCAAATGGATAATAGGATTAATATAATTATTGCTAGGCTTAACCTAGTTATTAAAATATGAAAAAAGTTACAACTCTTTGTATAATTCATCAGCATCCGAGAATATTGCTTGGAATGAAAAAGCGGGGATTTGGAGTCGGTAGATGGAATGGGTTTGGTGGGAAGGTTATGGCGGATGAAACAATAGAAGATGCGGCAAAAAGAGAACTTAAAGAAGAAGCTGGGATAGATGTTGAAAATTTAGAGAAAGTTGGTTTGATGGATTTTGAGTTTCAGGGTAATCCTGAAATTATTGAAGTAAATGTTTTTAAGTCAGTGAATTTTTCGGGCAATATTACAGAAAGCGAAGAAATGAAACCTCAATGGTTTAATGTTGATGAAATCCCATTTAAAGAAATGTGGCCCGATGATACTTTTTGGATGCCACTGTTTCTATCTGGCAAAAAGTTTAAAGGTAAGTTTTTGTTTGGCAAGGAAAAAGATAATACAATTCTTGAAAAAGAATTAACGGAAGTGGACGCGGTATGAGGATTATTGCGCATTTGGATATGGATGCGTTTTTTGCAAGCTTGGAGGAGGCCGGGAGTGAGATTTTTAGGGGCAAACTTATTGCAGTGGGTTCTGATCCAAAAAACGGTGCCGGCAGGGGAGTTGTTTCAACCGCAAACTATAAAGCCCGAGAATACGGTATACATTCTGCTTTGCCAATTTCTATGGCTTGGCAGTTGTCTCAAAAAGCAAAATCAGAAGGAAAGCCGGAAGTTGTTTTTTTGCCGGTGGATTTTGAAAGATATAACAAGGCGCACGATGAAATTTTTGAGATTATAAAAAATCACTCAGAAGTGGTGGAGCCCGCCAGTATAGACGAATTTTATTTTGATTTGAGTTTTTCTAAAAGTTTTGTAAAAGCCGAAAAAATCTGCAAACAAATTAAAAAAGAAATAAAAGAAAAATTAAAGGTAACTTGCTCGGTTGGATTGGCTGAAAATAAACTAATTGCAAAAATTGCTGCAGGAATAAACAAGCCCGACGGATTTTTGGCGGTCAGCAAAAAAGATGCAGAGTCTTTTTTAGAACCAATGGGTATAAGAGAAATTCCCGGCATTGGGCCAAAGACAGAAGAGAAATTAAATAAGCTGGGAATTAATATAGTGAAAGACTTAAAAAAGTTTTCTGAAGACGAACTGCATAATTTGTTGGGAAAATGGGGAACAGACTTATATTATAAAATTAGAGGTACGGATGACTCTCCTCTCGAGGAGAGCAGAGAAGCAAAATCCATTGGCGAGCAGGTAACGTTTGAGCAGAATACCTTAAATTTTATTTACATTGGAGAAATTTTTGAAAACATTTGCAAAAGCGTTTATAAAAGGTTTAAGGAGTCCGGTTTCAAGACTTTTAAAACAATAGGAGTGACGGTAAGATTTTCTGATTTTGAGACTAAAACAACAGCCAAAACCCTCAAGGCTCCCACATCCAGCGAAAAAGAGTTTATAATAGAAACAATGAAGCTTTTGCTTCCATATATAGATGCCAGAAAAAATCCAAAGAAAAAATTAATCAGGCTCATTGGAGCCAAAATATCCTGCCTGTCGGCAGACAGGGAAAAACTAGAAAAATAATATGAAAAAAGTAATAATTATTTTAATAATAGCTGCTGGGGTTTTCGGCGCGTGGGTTTATTTTGGAAAAAACATAAAAGATTTTAAGCAGACAAGTATTGGGAATATGTTGAAAGAAGCCGGGAGGGAATTGTTGACGCCTCCGCCTTTGCAAATTTTAAGGCCGGAAAGTCAGGTTGTTTTAATAGCAGAAAAAGTTATCGAAGAAACAAATTTGCAAAGACGAGAAAATGGTGGGTTGCCCGCATTAACGGAAAACACAACCTTGAATGAGGTTGCCATGGCAAAAGCAAAAGATATGTTTGCCAATCAATATTTTGAGCACGTTTCGCCAAGCGGAGTGGGGCCCGGCCAATTGGCTCAGCAGTATGGATATGACTATATTGTGGAGGGTGAAAACCTGATATTGGGTAACTTTGCCTCCGAAAAAGAGGCCGTGCAGGATTGGATGAATAGCCCGGGACACAGGGCAAATATTTTAAACAACAGATATTCTGAAATTGGGGTGGCGGTTTTAAAAGGAAAATATAAGGGCGAGAGTGTTTGGATTGGTGTGCAGGAATTTGGTTTGCCAATGAGCGCGTGCAGTCAACCAAGTATTGCTTTGAGAAATGAAATTGATGCAAACCAAACAATGCTTAGCTCAACGTCGGAACAAATAAATCAAATAAGAACAGAGATAGATAATACCAACCCGCGTTCAAAAGATTATAACCAATTGGTAAACCAATATAACCAACTGGTGAATGATTATAATAATTTGGCGGCAACAACAAAAGATATCGTTGCGCAATATAATATTCAGGTAAATAATTTTAATGTTTGCGTAAAAGGTCAACAATGAAAATTGCAGTTATTGCAGATACGCACGACAATTTAAAAACTCTTAAAAAAGCGCTTGATTGGATTACAAAAGAAAAAATTAAGCTGGTTTTGCATTGCGGAGACGTTATGACGCAGGGAACGATTGATTTTATCACCAAAAATTTTGATGGGGAAATAAAATATGTAAAAGGAAATGCCGACCACAATTTAGATTTGCCCGAAAGATCTGAAGTTGAATTTAATGGAAAAAAAATTGGATTTACTCATTTCCCCGATTATGCAAAAAAAATGGCGCAGTCGGGAAAGTATGATTTGGTGTTTTATGGGCATACACATAGGCCCTGGGATGAGAAGGTGGGTAATACTCACATGATAAATCCCGGCGAGCTTGCAGGGCAATTTTACAAACCCTGTTTTGCAACCTATGATACCAAAAAAAACTTGCTGGAACTAAAAATACTTGAGACTTTATAAAACCCGCCCTTTAACCTTGATTGGGGCGGTTTTTGTTTGACAAAATTATGGAAAGTGTTAGTGTTAAACCAACTTACGTTTGGGGAGTTCTTTACTAACAAAGAGAGGAGGTGCAGGATGGGACGCAAAAAGCAGAGCGAGGACAATCTTGGTCCTACTCTCAAGGCGTTCAACTGGGCCGATGGCTTTGCCATTTTGGTGGCAATTGCCGTGGTGGCTATCTGGTACTTTTTCTTTAGGTAACTCTCGGGTTACCTCGTGGCCCTTTACCAACTTGGTTGTGCCCTTTTTTTGGGAGGAAGTCTCATGTATCGGCTGTTCAGTTTCCTCGTTGGCGTTTTCGCCTGCATCGTTTTGCCCTGCGGAGTAGCCGCCACCGCCTTGTACGCCTATAAGGCAAACGAAAGTTTCAAAGCCCAGCAAGCGCCTGCGCTGTTTGTGTACGACCTGTCCGGATTCAAGGGCAAGGTTGTGGCGGCGGACTATGTCCGCATGCCGAAAAACAACTACAGGAGTTGCGACTTTGAGTTCATAAATGGGGAAGACTCAATGATTGTCTTCTCTGTGTGGGAAAATAATTATGGGAGAGTGTCTGGAATGCGCCTGGATGCATGGAAGCAAGACCCAAAGATGCCCTCAATCTTTCAGTGGTCATGCCTTGAAAAAACGGCAAAGGAAATGTGGCCCGATTGCCCTCTCGCGCATGTAGACAGGGCGGTATTCTCGCCCGAGAAAAAGTGCCTTGAGGTGTATGCGGACCTCTTAGGTATCGACCGCAATCGGGCATTCATCGTGGGCTCTGTTGCCATAGTCGTTCAACTGTTGATACTTTGCCTGCTCTGGCGCTACTGGCCAAGGGGCGACTATTCATGCTAGGCGCGCCCTCGCGCCACCTGATCGTTTGATTTTTTCGTTGGCCCGTTGTGAACAACACTCCGGGCTTTTTTTATTGACAAACACTGGAAATCTTCTAGTATTATATTAAGTTGTGGCGTTTCCAGTTCTTTTCTTTTGCGAGGATGCTGTCATGGATCTCTATCGTGAAGTCAACAACTATTGCCACGTGAAGCTCGAAGCCCTTCTCTGTCAACACATCCAGGCGCGTGATTGCGATCACAGGGATATGGCAGATAAGGCCACTGCGCAACAAATCGTTGCGGGGAACCAGCCCATCGTCGTTCTTCTTGTGAAGCTCGTAGAGGCAACGGGAGGGCCAGACTTTGTGCCCAGATACGAGATGTTTGAGAGGCTTATCGGCGGATGCGTTTGGGAATGTTTATTCCAGCCATGGGTTAGGGAGCATTTTCCCGAGCCATATACCTGTCGCAAGCCGTAACATTCACGGCGTTGCACCTCGCGCCCTTTGAACCATGCCCTGCAGTGTTATCACCGCGGGCTTTTTTTATTTTAAAATTTTAAAGAAATTTTTTTAACCCTTCTTTTTAAAAGCAATAGTTTGCTTTAGGGACATTTTTATGGTATTAATACGCATTTAGTATTATGGGTGATAGGCTTGTTGACAGGCCAATTTTAATGCTAAAATAAAACAATGAAAGACTTAAACAAAACCCAAGAATTAATTCTTTTTATCCTTGATAGGGCTAACAAAAAAGGTATTGATAATCTTTCTATGTTTCAGTTGTTCAAAATTGCTTATTTGCTTCAATATTTTTCGAAAAAATACACTGGGGAACTAATTATTCCAGAACTCTCTTTTATTAGAGAAAAAAAGGACCAATATCTATCCCCCTATATCAAGCAAGAAGTGAATTAGAAAAATTAAAATATATCGATAAAAAAATTGATAAAGGGTATGCAATCCCACGACACTGTCACAGTCTAAAAAAGAAAATTAACGAAAAGGATTTCAGTTTTACTATGGGCCAAAAGATTTTTTTAGATAATTTTCTAGCAGATTTATTATCAAAAAGCCAAAAGGAATTGGGTCTTATGGCTTATTCTACAGAACCGATGAAAGAGATAGAGGAATTAGAGACAGATGAAAGGCACATGCTATATGGTTTATCTATTGATTTCAACAAAATACCAATAGATGGCGATGTATTAGAAACTTATAGAGAATAATTATGAGTTTTGATTTGGGTGATATTCCACATTATGATAGCTATTTATTCACTGATACCGGCGAAACAGCTCGTCATTATGCATTAGTACTGCTTCCCAATAAAAATACTCAGTTTCAGTCAAATGATTTGTGCTGCGTCATTACCTCAAAGCATCCCAAAAATCCAACCTACGTGCATGAACTAAATAATAAAAATTACCCGTTTTTGTCTGTGCCAATTTCTTATGTTTGTTTTGACAGGAAAGATTATGTCCCCCAAAGTGGGCTTTCAAGTAGGTCGCAACCCGTAGGAAAGCTGAAAGATAGTGAGGTAAAGAATGTTTTTAAAAAATTAAAAAATTCTCTTTATAGAAGAAGCAAAGATATCGCTTCGGATCCATACGTAAAAGGGACTATAATATATGAATGGAAGAAAAAAATTCATGAAATCGAAGGAAATTCATTAGGGATGGGTTTATAAATTATTATTCATGCCCAAAATAAATATTTTAAATATTTACCTACCGCCTCGGGCGGTTTTTTGGTGGTAGGAGTTAAAACGGGTTGACTAATTGGGGCGGGAGGGATATAATCATTTTATTAAAACAAACGTATATAAACTAAACATGCAACAAAAATATTATATTTTTATTGGTGTGATTATCTTGGCAATTTTGGCCGGGATTTTTTCATATCCAAACTACTTTAACAAAGGCGTTGACTACGTAAACAAAAAGATGGCTTGGACAATTCCTCATTTTATTGATAAGCCATATGTTTTGGGTTTAGACTTGCAAGGAGGAGTACAACTTGTTTATCAGGCAGATTTAAGTCAGACCAAAGACAAAGGAACAGCAATGTCCGGATTGAGAGACGTTATAGAAAGAAGGGTTAATATGTTTGGGGTTTCTGAACCCGTAGTAACAATTCAGGGTCAAGACAGATTATTGGTGGAGCTTCCAGGAATTACAAATGTTGAACAGGCAATCCAAATGATTGGGCAAACTCCATATTTAGAGTTTGATGAGCAAAGAACAGAAGAAGAAACAAAAGTAATTAATGACAAAATAAAAGAACTGCAGGACGCGCAGGCAAAGCAAGAGGACATTACAAAAATAAAAGATTGGCAGATAGCTTTGCAGAATCCTTTATTTAAGCCAACAGAATTAACAGGAAAATATTTAACAAAAGCAGTTGTTAAGTTTGATCAGACAACCTATAAGCCTCAAATTGAGCTAAATTTTAACGCAGAGGGCGACAAACTATTTGCCGATATTACAGGAAGAAATATAAAAAAACCAATTGCAATATTTTTAGATAATGCCTCTATTATAGATACAACTGGCGATGGCAAAATTGATCAGAACGACATGTATGCTCCAATCGTACAGGATAAAATAACAGGAGGTAGGGCGGTTATCACCGGAGATATTAGCACTCAAACAGCCAACACAATAGCCAGCAGGCTTAACTCTGGAGCCTTGCCGGTAAAGATTGGAGCCCCAATTTCTCAAGATACTGTGGGGCCAACATTGGGTTCTGTTTCACTTCAAAAATCGCTTACAGCAGGTCTATTTGGGCTTCTGGCAGTAGTAATTTTCATGGTGGTCTTTTATAGGTTACCGGGTTTATTGGCCTCTGTAGCCCTTATAATATACGTAGCCATTACATTATCCATATTTAAACTCATTCCTGTCACGTTGACTCTTGCTGGCATCGGTGGATTTATATTGTCTATTGGCATGGCAGTAGATGCCAATATTTTGATTTTTGCCAGAATGAAAGAAGAAATTAAAGCAGGTAAAAGCTTAACAGGCGCAATTGAAGAGGGTTTCCACAGAGCATGGCCATCAATCCGCGACTCAAACTTTAACTCTTTAATTGTTTGCGCAATTTTGTTTACTTTTGCAACGTCATTTATCAAAGGGTTTGCGTTAACATTATCATTGGGTATTGTTGTATCATTATTTTCAGCAATATTTATAACAAGAATACTATTAATGGTTTTTGTCGGCCAATGGGCAGAAAAAGCCAAATGGATATTATAGGCGTTCAAAAATTATTTTTCTTGGCAGAACGGCACTGCGTGTCCGTAAAGCCGCGAAAAATTAATTTTTTCGCTAACACATTTTATGCAATTTAATTTTACAAAATATTCAAAAGTTTATTACGCAATTTCGGGCATTTTAATTATTGCCTCAATTGTTGCTTTGGCGGTTTATGGATTAAAATTTGGTATTGAATTTGTAGGTGGAACAAATATGACTGTGCAGTTTACCGATGCAAGACCGGCAAATGAAGCAATACAAGGTTCTCTAAAAAGCTTTAATTTGGGAGACATTATTGTTCAACCAACCGGAACCAAAGATGCAATTTTGCAATTTAAGGGGGTGGACGAAACAACCCATCAACAGATCCTAAAATCGTTAAACGATTCGTTTAAGGCAACTGAAAAAAGCTTTCAATATATTGGTCCATCAATTGGACAAGAATTAAGAAACTCCACAGAAATTGCTATTGTTTTGGCCTTGTTGGCAATTACAATTTATATTGCTTTTGCATTTAGAAAGGTATCAAGACCAGTAAGCTCTTGGAAATATGGAGTAACTTCTTTAATTGCTTTGTTTCACGATGTGTTAATTCCACTTGGAGTATTTTCTGTATTAGGGCACTTTTATAATGTTGAAATAACCATCCCAATTGTTGCAGCTTTGCTGACAATTCTTGGTTTTTCTGTGCACGATACAATTGTTATTTTCGACAGAATCAGAGAAAATATTTTAAGGCAGGGAATGGCTCAATTTGAAGACACCGTAAACAAAAGCTTAACGCAAACCCTGGGAAGGTCAATTTCAACCGTTGCAACCGTGCTATTTGTGATGATTGCTTTGTTCTTTTATGGAGGAGAAACACTCAAATACTTCTCTTTGTCGTTGATAATTGGTATAACCTCTGGCGCCTATTCATCCATATTCATTGCCAGCCCACTTTTGGTGTCTTGGTATAAAAGAGGGATAAAATAGGAGGGGGTATTGACATATATTGTTTAATATGCTAAACTAGTTAAATAGGGTGAATAGCCCACATTTATGGAAACAAATTACAAACAATTATATACAAAGTTTACCAAAGGTCTCTCGGAGAAAACAAGAGATATTTTTGATCGCAGATTTGGTGTAAAAACAGGTAATCCCGAAACTCTTGAAGCTATTGGGCAAACTTTTGGTATTACCAGAGAAAGAGTAAGGCAGATTGAAGAGGCCGGTTTTAATATTATAAGAAAAAACAACAAAGAAGCATTAGACGCTGTTAGCGCAGAGTTCGCTGCTTATTTTGAGAAACAAGGAGGATTTAAAAAAGAGGAAAATGCCTTGAACGATTTGGGTGGAAAAAACCAAAAACCATATGTTTTATTTTTGTTAACTTTGGGAGGAGAACAATTTTCAAGAGTTTGCGAGAAGAAAGACTTTTACTATTTTTGGTCAACATTGTCAGACGCGCAAAATAAAGTTAAAGCAACTTTAAATTCTTTAACTTCAGAAATGCAAAAAATAGGCAAGCCTGTTGCAGCTAAAGATTTTTATACACAATTTGCTTCAAAATTAGGAATTGCCGAAAATGCAACAGCCTCATATTTGGAAGTTTCAAAAAGAATTCAATCAAACAAAGATGGAGAATTGGGATTGTCCGATTGGCCAGAAATAAAACCAAGAGGAGTAAAAGACAAAGCATTTTTAGTGTTTAAAAAGCACGGAAAACCTTTGCACTTTACAGAGGTTGCAGGATTAATTGATAAGCTGGAATATAATTTGCCAAACAAGAAAACCTATCCTCAAACAGTCCATAATGAACTGATTAAAGATGGAAGATTTGTTTTGGTGGGTAGGGGAACTTATGCGTTGGCAGAATGGGGATATGTTCCTGGAACTATCAAAGACATAATTACAAAAGTTTTGTCCGAAAACAAAAATCCAATGCACAAGGATGAACTTGTAGGAAAAGTTTTGGCCCAAAGATTGGTTGCAAAAAACACTGTGTTGATGAACCTAAACAATAAGAAACATTTTGATAAAGACTCTGGAGAAAAGTATTTCTTAAAAGGAGTACAACAGAACTAAAATAAGATTTCATTTCAAAAAACCCCGACTTCTGTCGTGGGTTTTTTGTTTGTTGCATACCAGTTTTTATTATTCTATAATGAATAAATAATAATATTTATGGATGTATTTTTTACAGGATTTATTACGTTACTAATATTTTCAGCAATCTGTTATGTTGTTTTGTTTAGTTTTATTTACTATTGGCATTTAAATTGGAAAAGCTATATTATCGTTCCTGTTATATTCACCTTTGAAATTTTTCTAAAAGGGTTTATTGCGCTTGCAATTATTTCTATAATTTTCTATTATGCTCCCTATTTAATTAATATAAGTGGATTATGAAATTACCTAAGGCACTATTTTGGTTGGATTGGGTAAAGAAGATGTTCTGGGATCCCTTTTGGTGGATAGTTTTGTTGTTAGTAATTTTATGGGTGCCATTTTTGAGGGTTTGGTGGTGGATATTTCTGCCTTTTATGTTGCAAAAGCAGTTAAAGACTCTTTATATATGGTGGCTTGCGTGGGATTTTGACTATGCAAAAACAAGATGGGTGGTGTTGGAAATAACCCCGCCAAAAGAGCTGTTAATTCCATTAAAGGCAATGGAGGATGTTTTTGCCGTTTCTTGGCCGCTTATGGATGTTGGAAACTTTAGGGAAGTGTGGTGCGACGGAGAATTGGACAATGGACCTTATTGGTTTTCTTGGGAAATTGCATCTATTGAAGGTAGAGTTCATTTTTATATCAGATGTTTAGCGGGTCATAGATCTACCTTTGAAATGGCTCTCTATGCGCACTATCCGGATTTGGAAATTAGAGAAGTCCCCGATTACACAAAGTTGGTTCCTCCAACAATTCCAAATGATGAATGGGATATGTATGGAGAAGATTGGGATTTTAGAGATGGAAGAGAGGATGCGTATCCAATTAAAACTTACGAAAAGTTTTTTGAACCTCAGGGAGAAAGAATTTCTGCAGAAGAAAAAAGGGTTGATCCAATCATAAGCTTGTTAGAAGGTCTGTCCAGAATGGGTCCGGGCGAGCATTATTGGGTTCAGTTTATTACAGTTCCCGTTGGAAAGCACGATGAGTCGGGTTGGCTTGAAGATGGGCAAAGAGTAATTAATAAAATAGCGCAAAGAGTAGAAAAGAAAAAGCAAGGAATTACAGGTGATATTATTGAGGTAGTTTTAAAATTTGTAATGGGGCCAAAAGCCGAGGGTTCCTCTGAAGCACCAAAATATTCTTGGGAAGAGAATGAAGAAACCGGCGAAAAGCAAGTTTCGTTGACTCCTGGCGAAAGGGAAATAATAACCGAGGTTGAGAAAAAAATGTCAAAGCCTGCTTTTAGAACAACTATAAGGGGTGTTTATGTTGCCAGAAGAGAAAACTGGAGAGCTCCAAACAGAATAATGTTGAGGTCTTATATAGCTCATTTCTCAACAAATAATATGAACAATTTGGGATTTCAGCCTGCAACAAGACCAAGAGTGCATTATTTTTGGAGAAAAAGAAGAGTATTTTTAAGAGCAAGAAAAATGTTTAGGAATACAGTTTTGAGATTTCCTCCGTTGTTTCCAAAAAGAATGTCCGACGACTTAAACCCAATATTAAGCACGGAAGAATTGGCAACAATGTACCACTTCCCATTAAGAGTTTCCGGAATGGTTACTCCAACAATGGGTAATATTGAATCAAGAAAAGCCGGTCCTCCGCCAAATTTACCGATTGGTGAATAGCGCGTTTTAATATAAAAAAATTTATTTATGCCAAAGGATTTAACCTACATTGCCAAGACAAATTTTCGTAATAGCGAACAAGCATTTGGGATCAGAAGAGCTGATCGGCGCCAACACATGTATGTGATTGGGAAAACCGGTGTTGGAAAAACCGGATTTTTAAAAAATATGGCTTTGCAGGATATTAATAATGGGCAAGGGCTTGCCATTATTGATCCCCACGGAGAGTTTGTAGAAGAAATTTTGGATAGCATTCCTCCTCATAGAATAAATGATGTGGTTTATTTTAATCCTGCCGATATGGATTTTCCCGTTAGCTTTAATATTATGGATGTGAAAGATCCAAGATATAAGCATTTGATTGCATCGGGATTGATTGGAATTTTTACGAAAATATGGGCAAATGTGTGGTCGGCTCGTATGGAATATATTCTTGCTAATTGTATTTTGGCTTTGTTGGATACTCCCGGCACCACGCTTTTGGGCATACCAAGAATGTTGGTTGATAGAGACTATAGGCAAAAAATAATTAATAATCTCAAGGATCCGGTTGTAAAATCATTCTGGGTGAATGAATACGAAGAATGGGAATCCAGGTACAGAAACGAAGCCATTGCTCCTGTGCAGAACAAAGTAGGGCAGTTTTTGAACGTTTCTTTTGTAAGGAATATTGTTGGTCAGGCCAAAAACACCATTGATATTGATGAGATAATGAATAACCAAAAAATTCTGCTTGTTAACGTCTCCAAGGGAAGAATTGGAGAAGACAATGCGGCTATTTTGGGAGCTATGATTATTACCAAAATACAGCTGGCGGCAATGGAGCGAGTGAGAATTTCAGAAGATGAAAGAAAGGATTTCTATTTATACGTTGATGAATTCCAAAACTTTGCAACCGATTCTTTTGTTAATATTTTGTCAGAAGCCAGAAAATATCGTTTGGATTTGATTATTGCTCACCAATATGTCGGACAGCTGGTTACCGACACAAGCACTGCGGTTAGGGATGCTGTTTTTGGAAACGTGGGAACCATGGTATCTTTTCGGGTTGGAGCAGCCGATGCCGAATTTTTAGAGCAGGAGTTCACTCCTGAATTTTTGCAAAATGATTTAATCCGTTTGGCTAATAGAGACATTTATATAAAGTTGATGATAGATGGTATTACCTCCAGGCCGTTTTCCGCCAGAACCATTACGGTTGCCCCTATTGAAAAAGATATTAAAAAACACGATGAAATCGTAAATGTTTCCAGATCAAAATATGCTCGTGGGGTTAAAACTGTTGAGGAAGAAATCAATCGTTGGGCGGCGAATATGGATGTTCCAAGTAATAATAGCTCTCAAGATTCTTCGGATCTTTCTAACCCACAAATTTTTTCTAAGTCACCGCAAAAACAAAATAGCGCGCGTTCTTTAGATTCAACAAAATTATACGATGTTTTGTGCTCAAACTGTGGCAAAAATACAAAAGTGATTTTTGAACCGGTTACGGGAAGACCTGTTTATTGCAAAAATTGTTTAAAGAAAATTAAATCGGGAGAAGTACAACCTATACCATCCTCGGGCGCGCGGGAGCAGTCAAGCACATCCAGACAAACAGAGCAAACAAAAAAAATAGAAGGATCTTCGGCTTTAGCTGATTTGGGTATAGAATTCGCCCGGCCATCCGACCGAGCGCCAAGTCGTCCGACATTGCGGCCTCCAGTTTCAGAAAAACAAAGTATTTTTGGCGAAGAGGTAAAGATATCTAATGTCCCTTTCGGGCATCATAAAAAAGGGGAAAATAATAAACCGCAAGAAAAACCAAAAAGAAAAGAAATTAATTTGTCGGAACTTAGAAAAGTTTTAGAGCAATCTTTAGAAAAAAAGAGCGAGGCAGAGGAAGAAAAGATGTTGCCTCCTGGTGACGAGAAGGCTCTGCCTCCTGGAGATAGCAATAAATAAAAAAAGAAAAAACCGCTTTAAATTTAGGCGGTTTTTTGGTAGAGTAAAATATGGATTCAAAAATACCAAAATTTGACCAAGCTCTTGGTGCAATTTTTGAAAGTCTCGTTCCGCACGAGCGGGTTTGTTTGCAATGCAACCAAAAGTTTAAAGTGGAAGCAGAAGACATTAATTTTTACCAAATGTTTCGCGTGCCACCACCAACACAATGCCCCAAATGCCGGCAAATTCGTAGGCTTGGCTTATTAATGCGCGTACCAAAATTTTTTAAACGGCCTTGCAACGCTCCCGACCACAAGGAAAACGTTGTTACTGTTTTTCCACCCTCCTCTCCACATAAAGTCTATGATACTGATTATTATCACTCTGATTCATGGGATGCAACATTATACGGCCGTGAATATGACCATAGCCAAGGATTTTTCAGTCAATTTAAAGATGTTTTTTTTAACGTTCCGCACCTTCCTCTAGACAGAGATAAAACTGTAATAAATTCAGAATATTCCTTGGGGGGTCGTTGGGGAAAAAATAATTATTATTGTGCAGGCACCTATAAAAGTGAAGATTGTTTTTTTGCTGACCAGGTAAGATTTTCTAAATCTTGCGTTGATTGCTCGGATGTCCGGGATTCAGAATTTTGTTATTCATCCATAGGGGCAGAGCATTGTAATCGCTGTATCTTTGTTATTGATTCCATCCAGTGCATAAATTCAGCTTTCTTATATGATTGTAAAAATTGTGTTAACTGTTTTTTGTCTTCAAATCTTAGAAACAAGTCATATGTTTTTGAAAACAAACAACTTACCAAAGAAGAATACCAGGTCAAAATTGCAGAGCTTAACCTAGGAGACAGAAAAATTTTTGAAAATACTGCGCACAAATTTGAAGAAATTTTGAAAAATGCTTTGCGAAGGGCGGTGTTGACGATAAATGCTGTTGACTGCGTAGGTGATAGGCTTGTTAACTGCAAAAATTGTTACTGGACATTTGATGGCAATGATGGGGAGAATTTTCGGTTTATGAAAACTTTTGCCAAGGCAAAGGATTCAATGGACTCTGACACTATTGCAGAGAATGAAGAAAAACTTTATGAAACAGTTGTAAGCTCTGGCAGTACTAATATTCTTTTTAGCCTTTATAATCGAGACAATATGGATATTGAGTATTGTTCTGAATGCACCAACTGCAAAAATTGTTTTGGATGCGTGGGGCTTAAAAACAAAAAGTTTTATATTTTAAACAAGCAATATTCAGAAAGTGATTATTGGAAATTGGTTGACGAAATAAAATTAAAAATGCTAAACGACGGCGAATATGGTGAATTATTCCCGCTTTCGCTTGGACTTTTTCCATATCAAACCAGCAAGGGTCAGAAATATTATCCGCTTGACGCAGAAAGGGCGGCAGAGAAAAATATTCCTTGGTACGATGAGCCGGAATCCCAAGTGCCCGATGGTATTACTTTGCGAAGCATTGAAGAAATTCCCAGCGATATTAAAAACGTTGACGAGTCCATTTTAAACGACGCAATTCGTTGCGAAACAACGGGCAAACCTTTTAAAATTATTGCAGAAGAATTCAAATTTTATAAGCATATGAATTTACCTATTCCAACAAAACACCCTTGGCAGCGGATAATTGAGAGAAATGCCTTTGCCCATCCGTTTGAGCTTTTTCCATTTGTTTGCCCGAGTTGCGGGGAAAAATCATTTTCCATTTATGACGAGGCAAAACAAAAAAAGTTTAAAATTTTTTGCGAAAAGTGTTATCTAAAAGAAATTGTTTAGTATAAAATTTATCCCCCTTGTCTGCTGTTCCAAAAAAAATTGGAATAGAGGTAATAAAATGGTAAGATGAAAGAAGATATGGAAACAAAAGATAGGAAATTGATAAAAATTTTAAAAGCGGTGGCGAGCGAGAATCGTTTTATAATTTTAAGGTGTCTGCGCAAAGACAAGGAATTGTCGGTGGGAGACTTGGCCGAAATAACTAATTCGCCATTTAGGAGCGTTTCCAATGACTTAGCTGTTTTACGGAATGCCGGTTTAGTGCAATCCAGAAACTCCTACTCAAAACGCCTTTATTCAATCAACATCTCAAACTTCCCTAAAGAGCTGTTCCAATATTTTTTGGAATAGCTCGTAAAAAAGCAATAGTAAAAAATAAGTTATGAATCAGGAAAAAAGAAATTGTCAAAATTGCCATACCGAGTTTGTAATAGAACCCGAGGATTTTGATTTTTATGAAAAAATAAAAGTGCCAGCTCCCACATTTTGCCCAGAGTGCAGAATTGTGAGAAGGATGACTTGGAGAAACGAGAGAACGCTTTATCACAGAAAGTGTGACGCAACAGGAAAGAATATTATAACAATGTTTGCGCCAGAGCAACCGCTTGTTGTTTACGAAAGAGATTATTGGTGGAGCGACAACTGGGACCAGCTTGCTTCGGGAAGAGATTATGACTTTTCAAAACCTTTTTTTCGACAGTATAGAGAATTGTTTGAAAAAGCCCCGCTCCCAAACCTTGCAAACTCTAAATCAATAAATTCCGAATATGGAAACCACAATGCAGAAGTTAAAAACTGCTATCTTACATATGCGTCTTTTAGAAATGAAGATTTGGCATATTGCGCAGGAGCCGTAAACTGCAAGAATTCTTTTGATTTATTCAAAACCGACAATCTTACTCAATGTCACAATGATACCTTGTGTGGAGATTTAAACCGCGTTTCTTTTTCGTACGATAGCGACGACAGCGTTAATTGTGAATTTTTGCATGCATGCAAAAACATGATAGATTGTTTGGGGTGTATAAATTTACGCAACAAATCAAATTGCATTTTTAACGTGCAATATACAAAAGAAGAATATGCAAAAGAGCGAGCTAAATATGATTTAGGAAGTTATAAGGGGCTTACAGATTTTAGAAAAAAATTTGATGAATTTAAAAAACAATATCCAAGACGTGGTGGTTTTATTCATAAATCTCAAAATTGCATTGGGGACAATATTGTAAACTCAAAGAATGTGTATATGGGTTTTGACATATTCGGTGGCGGTGAAGATAATAAATATGTAATTCACGGTTGGGAAGGGATGAAAGATATTTATGACGCGTATGGATTTGGAGGAAACGTAAGTAACTCGTATGAAATTGTTGATACCGGTCTTGAGGGTACGCGCAATCTCTTTACGGTTTTTACTCACGCTTGTCAAAACGTAAATTACACTTATGCCTGTCAAAATTCCAAAGATTTGTTTGGGTGTGTTGGGTTGAGAAGCAAACAATATTGCATATTAAACAAACAATACACAAAAGAAGAGTACGAAGAACTCGTCCCCAAAATTATTGCCAATATGAATGAAATTCCTTATGTGGATAAAAAAGGCAGAGTATATAAATATGGTGAATTTTTCCCAACAGAACTTTCTCCTTTTGCATATAACGAAACAATTGCAGAAGAATATTATTCAAAAACCAAACAAGAAATTTTGGATGCAGGCTACAGGTGGAGAGAGCCGGACACAAAACAATATAAAATTACAATGCAACCTGCAGATTTGCCCGACCACATAAAAGATGTAAAAGATGATATTTTAAATCAAGTGATAGCTTGTGATCACGCCGGCAGGTGTAACCACCAATGTATGGGCGCGTTTAAAATTATTCCTTCCGAGCTTGCGTTTTATCGCGCAATGAATTTGGCTCTACCACGACTTTGTTCAAATTGTAGGCACTACGCCCGACTAGCCCAGCGTACACCATTTAAGTTGTGGGACCGCCAATGCGCAAAATGTGGAAAAGACATAAAAACCAGTTATTCCCCCGACCGCCCAGAAATTATTTATTGCGAAACCTGCTACAACGCCGAAGTAGCGTAAAAGTATTACTTTCTAATTCGCGCGAATAAGAAAATATGAATCAAGAGATTAAAAATTGCCAGAATTGCAAAAAAGACTTTGTAATAGAGTCCGAGGATTTTCAGTTTTACGAAAAAATGAAAGTGCCCGCTCCAACTTGGTGCCCAATGTGTAGGTTGCAGAGAAGATTAACTTTTATGTTTGAGCGATCTCTCTATAAACGACCTTGTGCATTGTGCGGTAAAGCGTGTGTGAGTAATTTTTCTCCCGATAAAAAAATGATAACTTATTGTTCGGAATGCTGGTGGTCAGACAAATGGGACCCAATGGACTACGGTGTTGATTACGACCCTTCGCGTCCGTTTCTTGAACAAGTACGCGAACTTGCCGAAAAAACGCCATATTGTACCATTCAGCAGGATTATTTAACCCTCGTTAATTCAGATTATACTGCCTATATTGGACACGCAAAAAATTGTTATTTAATCACCATTGCAGACTTTTGTGACAACGTGATGTATTCGCATATTTTAGCCAACGTAAAAGATTCTTCAGATTGCACAATGACAGGAGAGTCAGAGCTTTGTTACGGAGACGTCAATGTTGGGGGAAGTTATAATACATATTTTTCTGAAGATTCAAATAATTGTTATAATTGTTATTTTGTTAAAGATTGTATAGGTTGCAATAATTGCTTTGGATGCATTAATTTAAGAAATAAAAAATATTACATATTTAACCGACAATACACAAAAGAAGAATATGAAGAAAAAATAAAAGATTTTAATCTAAATACCTATAGCGGTCTTCAAAAAGCAGAAAAAGAAGCCCATGCATTCTGGCTAACTCAACCGCATAAATATATGCATGAACGTATGAATAGCAGTGTAACGGGTGATTATGTTTATAATTCAAAAAACGTTCGTGACGGATATCAAATGCGTGGCGCCGAGGATTGCCGTTATGTATCTTTTCTTACGCTTCCACCAACAAAAGATTCGTATGACTATACAGAATGGGGAAATAATGCATCTCGAATATATGAATGCACTGCTGTAGGAGAATATGTAGACAATATAAAGTTTTGTGTGGATGTATGGGGGCATTGTCGTGATGTAGAATATTCGATGACATGTGGCTCGTGTGCCAATCTTTTTGGATGCTCAAAATTAAGAAAGAAGCAGTATTGTATTTTAAATAAGCAATACACAAAAGAGGAGTACGAAAAGCTGAGGGCACAAATTATTAGTGATATGAATACAAATCCCTACCGCGACGAACAAGGACGAGTTTATAAATATGGAGAATTTTTTCCGTCGTCATTTAGTCCGTCATGTTATAACGAAACCGACGCAATGGATTATTTTCCGCTTTCAAAAATCGACGCAATAAAACTTGTGGGTAGTTGGCATGAGAATGAACCCAGTCCGCACGTACCTACTATAAAAGCAAAAGACCTCCCGGATAAAATTGAAGATGTTCCAGATTTCATGTTAAAAGAGATAATCGAATGCGCAACATGTCACAACGCATTTCGAATAATTACTCCAGAGCTTGATTTATTCAGGCGTTTTAATTTGCCTTTACCAAGAAATTGTCATAATTGTCGATATAAAGAGAGACTTTCGCGCATTAATCCTGTTCTTTTATGGGACCGCCAATGCGCCAAGTGCAAAAAAGATATTAAAACCAGTTATTCTCCAGACCGCCCAGAAATTATTTATTGCGAAACTTGTTACAACGCCGAAGTAGCATAAAAATTATGAATCCAGAAACCAAAATTTGTCAGAATTGTAAAAAAGACTTTACTATAGAGCCTGAGGATTTTGCGTTTTATGAAAAGATGAAAGTGCCACCCCCAACCTTTTGCCCGCAATGTAGGTTGTTTCGCAGATTAATCTGGCGCAACGAAAGGATTTTTTTCCGTAGGCCGGATTCTTTAACCGGCAAGGAAATTTTTTCCGGATTTCCTCCGCAGGTTAAAGCAAAAATTTACGATGTAGAATATTGGAGATCAGATGCCTGGGACCCAACAGAGTATGGCAGAGAGTATGACTTTTCAAAAATATTTTTTGAGCAATTTTATGATTTGCTTTATGCTGTGCCCTGGCCATCGCGCGCAATTCAGGACGCAGTTGATTCCGATTATAGCGACCAAGCCGATCACATAAAAAATACATATTTGGTTCACAATGCCAGTTATATCGAAAACAGCGCCTATGTTATTCGCGCTGGCCATGTTAAGGACACCTTTGATTTTTTGGATGGCAACCACGTTGAATTGACTTACAATTCCACTCTCATTGGAGACGGATTTAAAATATTTTATTCACTAAATTGTCTTGATTCAAATAATATTTGGCTTTCAAAAGATTTACGCGGATGTTCCAATTGCATTGGTTGCGCCGGTTTACGTGAAAAAAATTACTGCATTTTCAACAAACAATATTCAAAAGAAGATTATTTAAAAGAATTTGATAATTTAAAATTACATACTAATTCTGGTTTGGAATCTGCGCGAAAAAAGGCGTACGAAATTTGGAAAAAGACACCCGTGAAATTTTATCTTGGGAAGCAGTTGGTTGATTGCCTTGCCGATAACGCCTTGCATAGTAAAAATTGCAAGGAGTGTTGGGGGATAAATGAGGGTCAAAACCTGAAGTTTTGCCAAATGGTTTACGAGGGCGTTACAGATTCTTACGACTACAGCGTTTGGGGAACAAAAGTTTCTATGATGTATGAATGTATGACTTGCGGAGACCAATCGGAAAGCCTTAAATTTTGTTTTGATTGCTGGCCTGGTAGCAAAGATTTAGAATACTGCACGATTTGCCGTTCGTCATCTAATTTGTTTGGTTGCGTTGGATTAAAGAAAAAGCAGTACTGCATTTTAAATAAGCAGTATACAAAAGAAGAATATGAAGCATTGGTGCCAAAAATAAAAAAACAAATGCAGGAAATGCCGTTTACAGATTCCAGAGGTAGGGTTTATTCATACGGCGAATTTTTTCCTTCTGAATTTAGCCCGTTCGCTTATAATGAAACTCAGTTGCAAAGCCTATTTCCAAAGACCAAGGAACAAATTGAAGAATTGGGATTTTTTATGCGCGAGCAGCCGTCAAAAGAATTTAGCATCACTTTAAAAGCGTCAAATTTGCCAGACTCCATTGAGGATGTAAAAGACGATATTCTAAAGCAGGTTATTTCTTGTGATAAATGTGGCAAGGCTTACAAAATTATTGATATGGAATTGAAATTTTTAAAACATTTGAGGCTTCCGTTGCCAAGAATGTGTGTGGAATGCCGTTTTCAGGCGCGTAATAAATTTATTAATCCTCCGGTTTTTTATAACAGAAAGTGCGCCAAATGCCAGGCTCCAATCCGCACAACCTATGCTCACGACAATCCGGCGATAGTATATTGTGAAAATTGCTACAACAGCGAGATATCATAAAAATATATGCAAAGCGAAACTAAACAATGTCAAAATTGTAAAAAAGACTTTACCGTTGAACCGGACGATTTTACGTTTTACGAAAAGATAAAAGTCCCGGCTCCGACATGGTGCCCGGAATGTAGAATGAAAAGGAGAATGACTTTTAGAAATGAGCGGGCTCTTTTCAAAGGGAAGTGCGCAATGTGCAATAAAGATGTTATTACAATGTATCATCCGCAAGCTGATTTGGTTGTGTACTGCAACGAATGTTGGTGGTCGGATAAATGGGATGGCGTAGAGTATAATCAAGATTATGATTTTTCAAAACCATTTTTTGAGCAATTGCACATTTTGTTTAAAAAAGTTCCCAGGATGGCGCTTGAGGCCTATCAAAACGAGCATTCTCCTTATTCAAATTATACATGGTTTGCGAAGAATGCCTATTTGTCGCCTTCCACAATGTATTCTGAAAATATTTACTATTCACAGGGTATCACGCGTTGCCAAGATAGCATTGACTGCCTTTATATTTATGACACACAGCTTTGTTACGAATGCCAAGACTGTCAGCGATGTTCAAACGGCATATATTTAACCAATTGCAGGGAGTGCATCGATTGTTCTTTTTTGTATGACTGCCGAGGATGCAAAAATTGTTTTATGAGTTCAAATCTTAGAAATAAGTCTTATGTGTTTAAAAATCAGGAATTGTCAAAAGATGATTACGAGAAAAAAATAAAAGAAATTAAACTTTCAAACACAGAAGTGTTCAATACCTGTGTTTTGGAATATAAACAACTGCGCGACCAATCCATCCACAAATTTGCTGATTTATTTAAAACAACCATGTCCAGCGGCAATAATCTTATTAATTCAAAAAATGCCCAATATTGTTTCACGGGCGAAGATTTGGAAAATGTAAAATATGGGATTAGAGTTATTGAAATAAAAGACTCAATGGATCTTCATGGAGTGGGCAACGGGGCTGAATTAATGTATGAGGGAGTCAACGTTGGATATAAAGACTCGCTTATTAGATTTTCCACAAATACTTTTGAAAATGTTCGTGACGCGACATATTGCGATTATTGTAGAACTTCTCAGAATATTTTTGGATGTGTCGGCTTGCGTAGTAAGCAATATTGTATTTTTAACAAACAATACACAAAAGAGGAATACGAAATACTGGTGCCGAAAATAAAGAAGCATATGGATGAGATGCCATATATTGATAGGGCAGGAAGGGTTTATGGGTATGGCGAATTTTTTCCGCCAGAGTTTTCTCCATTTGCATATAATGAATCGGTGGCTCAAGAGTATTACCCAGCAACAAGCGAAAAAGCCGGAGACGCGGGATTCTATTGGAGGCCTCAGGATGCGAGAGATTACCAAATAACAAAACATCAGGGCGAATTTTTAAATGACATTGAAAAGGTAGACAATTCCATTACACAAGAAACAATTGAGTGTCTTCATAGGGGATTATGTGCCGACCAGTGCACGGGCGCTTTTAAAATCCTTGATTCTGAGCTTCAATTTTATCGCAGAATGCATTTACCCCTTCCTCAATTGTGCCCTAATTGTCGCCATCATAAAAGAATTGAATATAGAAATCCTCTAAATGTCAGGCTTTGGGATAGGGTTTGCGCAAAATGCGGCAAGGCCATTAAAACTCCATACGCGCCAGACAGGCCGGAGATTGTTTACTGCGAACAATGTTACAACGCCGAAGTGGTGTAAAATAGTAAAGGTCGCGTTTAATCAATTAATTATTATTAATTAGTAGATTAAATATATGATTTTTATTTATGTGCCGTGCCAAAACTTGGAAACGGCAAAAACAATCGCCAAAATTTTGGTGGAGAAAAAAATGGCGGGCAAAGTGGATGTAATGCCCACCAATTCATTTTCTCGCGATAATGGGTCGGTTGCCGAGGTCTTGGGGGCAACCATGGTTATAATGACCATTGATAAGCATGTGCAGGGCATAGAAGATCTTGTAAGAGAATATTATCAAGATGGCGTTCCTTGCATGGCAACTATTTCATTGTACCGCCTTAACCGCGACTTTAAAGATTGGTTGATTTCCTCTACCGACTAGGCTATTATAAGAAAATAGTTAATAATTTTTAAGTTACAAAAAGCATGGCAGAAAGTAACAGAATACGAAGGTTTAAGCTGGCTCCTCCTCCTCCCGAGTTGCCAATTTATGGTTCGGTGGATCCCGCAGAGTGTTCTTTTATTGGCAAAACCAATTACGAGGCAGCTTTACAGGAGCAAAAGTTTATTTTTGGCGTAAAGAGAGTAGACAGACGCAGGCACTTGTATATTGTTGGAAAATCCGGAGTGGGAAAATCAAAACTTTTGGAGCTTTTTGTGCGTCAAGATATTGGATACGGCCACGGACTTTGTTTCATCGATCCGCACGGAGATGTTATAGAAGACATTTTGCCCTTTATCCCCGAAGACCGCATAAAAGATGTTGTGCTTATTGATCCTTCCGATGCCAAGTTTCCCATTTCATTTAATCCGTTGGCAAACATAGATGTTAATTTTAAGCACCAATTGACCCAGGGATTAATTGAGGTGTTGGAAAAGCAGTTTGGCGCCAACTGGACGCCAAGGCTTGAGCACGTTTTCAGGTTTACCTGCCTGGCGCTTTTGGATTATCCGCATGGCACAATGCGCGGAATGATTTCTATGTTAACCGACAGAAACTACCGCCAACTTGTTGTGGAATATATCCAAGATGACATGGTCAAAAGGTTTTGGGCAATTGAGTTTGCCGACTGGTCTGAAAAATATGACACAGAAGCCATTATTCCTTTGGTAAACAAATTGGCTCAATTTTTGTCTGACCCAATGTTGAGAGGTATCTTTGGACAGGAAGAAAACAAGATTGATTTGGAAAAAATGATGAATGAAAAGAAAATTATTTTAATTAACTTATCCAAAGGAAAACTCGGCGAAGAAAATTCCAGTTTCTTTGGTTCTATGTTTATTACCAAACTAAAACAGGCAGGTATGGCACGCCAATCAATACCTGAAAAAGATAGGGTTGACTTTTATCTTTATGTTGACGAGTTTCATAACTTAATGACGGAAACTTTTGAAAATATTTTGTCAGAAGCCCGAAAATACGGTATGTGTTTAACAGTGGCTCACCAATATATGGGCCAACTTTTGCCAAAAGTTCAGCAAGCGGTTTTGGGAAACACGGGAACTATTATTGTGTTTAGAGTCGGTGGAGAAGATGCGGTTAAGCTTGAGCCGGAAATGGCGCCAATATTTGGAGCCAAAGATATGGTAAACCTGGGCGTGCAAAATTTTTACATTAAAGAAACGATTGATGGGGAAGCCTACGATCCGTTCTCTGCCCAAACCCTCAAGGTTATGCCACCTGCTCACAAATCTTTCAGGCAAGAAATTATTGATATGTCTAGAGAGAAGTATGCAGTTTCCGCTGAAGCCGCACAAAAACTCATGGCGCAAGAAGAATCCAAAATTATGAGAAGCTCCCACGAAAAATCTATAATCCAAGGCAAAGGAAAAGGGCCAGAAATAAAAGAAGAAAACAAGCCAGAGGACAAACCCGAAGAGCCATTAATTTAATATAATTTTTACATAAATGGAATCTCAAACTAAAACTTGCCAAAACTGCAAGCAAGACTTTGTCATCGAGCCAGAGGATTTTCAGTTTTACGAAAAGATGAGGGTGCCCGCTCCAACCTGGTGCCCTGATTGTCGATTGCAAAGGCGCTTGGCTTTTCGTAATGAGCGGGCCTTATATAAAAGGCCTTGCGGGTTGTGTGGAAAAGATATTCTTACTATGTATGACCCGGATGGCGGTATCACAAGTTATTGCAGTGAGTGCTGGTGGTCTGACAAATGGGATCCATTTTCTTATGGTCAAAAATATAACTTTTCTCGTCCTTTTTTTGCGCAATTTTCAGAATTATTGAGAAAAGTTCCCGAACAGAATTTGAATGTATTATATAGCACGCTAGAAAACAGCAATTTTACAAATATGAATCATTATTTGAAAAATTGTTATTATCTTTTTAATTCAGATTACGACGAAAGGTGTATGTACGGGGAAGAATTAGAGCATTGTAATGACTGCGTTGATGTTACTATGGCTGATGCTATTGAGCTCGCATATGAAAATGTAAATTGCAATAAATGCTACAAGATATATTATTCTGTAGATTGTGAAAATTCGCACGATATTTGGTTTTCAAAAAATCTTTCAGGGTGTTCCGATTGCTTCGGTTGTATCAACTTAAGAAATCAGCAATATCATATTTTCAACGAAAAGTTTTCAAAAGAAGAATATCAGAAAAAAATTGCAGAGTATAAGTTGGATTCGCATTCTGCTGTACAAGATTTTAAGAAAAAATCGTCTGAATTTTGGTTGAAATTCCCGCATAAATATATGCACGGGATAAAAAATTTAAACTCAAGCGGGGATTATGTTTCCAATTCTAAATTTGTTAAAAATTCTTTTATTGCAACCGAATCAGAATATTGCAAGTATTGCATGTGGATGATTTTAGGGGGTAATAAAGATTGTTACGACTTTACACAGTTTGGTGAAAATGGGCAATTGGTTTACGAATCAGCAATTTGTGGAAAAAATATTAACAATGTAATAGGTGGCTTTAGGGTTCTTGAAGGTCATAATATCTCTTATAGTATGTCATGCTATAGCAACAGCAGTAATATTTTTGGTTGCGTAGGTCTTCACGGCAAACAATATTGCATCTTAAATAAGCAATATTCAAAAGAAGAATACGAAGAACTTGTGCCCAAAATTATTGAACACATGAATAAGATGCCATATCGTGATGTAAAGGGGCGAACGTATAGTTATGGTGACTATTTTCCGGCGGAAATTTCTCAATTTAGTTATAACGAAACTTCGGCTCAAGAATTTTTTCCTTTAACAAAAGCAGAGGCCGAGACTCAAGGATATTCTTGGAAAGACGTAAAAGATAAAAATTATAAAATTACAATTGAACCAAAAGATTTGCCCGACAGCATTTTAGATGTTAAGGATGACATAACTTCTCAAATTATTGGGTGCGAACATAAAGGTGAATGCAACGAACAATGCGCAACCGCGTTTAGAATAACATCGCAAGAACTTCAATTTTATAAATCTCAAAATTTACCCTTGCCAAGATTGTGCCCAAATTGCAGACACTATCAACGTACCAAAAACCGAAACCCAATAAAACTTTTTGACCGAAAATGCGACAAGTGCGGGAAAGATATTCAAACCAGTTATGCGCCAGATAGGCCGGAGATTGTTTATTGCGAACAATGTTACCAGCAGGAGGTATCGTAAAATTATCAACAACCCGACAAAAGCCCAGAAGGGCATTTTGACGGGGAAGTAGCATAAAAAATCTATGGAACAAACTAAAAAATGTGAAAAGTGTGATCAGAATTTTGATATTTTGGCAGATGACTTGCCATTTTATGAGAAAATGGATTTACCTTTGCCTGATATGTGCCCAACCTGCAGGTGGAAATATTTGCTTGCTTTTTGGGTGTTTGGAAGGTTTAGAATTGCAAAGTCGGCTTTGAGTGGCAAAACAATTATTACGGTTATCCCGGAATCCGCACCTTTTCCTATTTACGACCGCGCCGAATTTGTTTCCGATGCTTGGGACCCCCTTACTTATGGAAAAGACTACGACTCTTCGCGTCCGTTTATGGAGCAACTAGTTGAGTTACAGTCAAAAGTTCCTCACCCTCACCAGTCCGGAATCAAAAATGTTAATTCTGACTGGACTGATGATGTCTGGGAATCAAAAGATGCATATCTTACTCGTTCTGCGCTTCATCTTGAGTCGGTTATTTATGGTTACCGCGTTATAAGGTGTAAGAATTCAATTGATATTGCAATGTGCTGGGATCTTGATCGTTCATACGACTGCTTGTATTGTTTTAAAAGTTATAATTTAAACTATTCTTTTAATTCCCGTGACTGCATGGACAGTTATTTTCTGTATGACTGCAGAAATTGCCAAAATTGTTTTATGTCTTGGAATTTGAGGAATCAAAAATACTGCATTTTAAACCAGCCATATTCAAAAGAAGAGTACGAAGAGAAAATTAAAGAGTACAATTTAAAATCGAGGAAAGAAATTGAAAAATTAAAAGAAGAATTTTGGCAGCATATCCAGCAAGATGCCTTACATAGACAAGATTATAATTTGCAGGCAGTTCAATCCTCGGGCAATTTTTTAAATAACGATAAAAACTGCTACGAATGCTATTTTATAGAGGATGCACAAAATAGTCGTTATTGTTTTAGAGGTAGATGCAAGGAAACAATTGATTCAGTGGGAGTTCTTGATAGCGAAAAATGCGTATTAGAAATGCAGACCAGTTGGGATTATAATAATCTGTGTTGTGCCCATACCAACAATTGCAGATATAGCAGTTATTTGGATTTTTGTGAGGAATGTGAAAACTGTTTTGGCTGTGTTGGTTTGAGAAAAAAGAAATATTGCATTTTGAACAAACAGTACACAAAAGAAGAGTACGAAGATTTAGTTGGAAAAATTAAAGCAGACATGAAAAACAGGGGAGAATGGGGAAAGTTTTTTCCACTTTCATCGGCATATTGCGGGTATAATATTTCTTTGGCAAATATGATGTTTCCAATGTCAGAAGATGAAGCAATAAAATTCGGCGCAAAGTGGGAAAAAAATAACGAGCCAAAATATGAAAATATTATAAACGCCGACACTTTGCCTGACACTATTGACCAGGTTGGCGACGAAATTGTTAAACAGCGTATTTTGTGCCCCGAAACAAAATTGAGTTATAATATTACTCAACAAGAATTGGCATTTTATAAGGAGCACGACATTCCGCTTCCGCAAAGACATTTTGACTGGCGCACATTGGAACGTTTTAAGCCTTTTAGCTATATGGTAGTCCCACAAAAAGGAGTTTGCCATTTTTGCAAAAAGGAAGTTGAACATTATTATGCCCCCGAGCTTGGGTTTGAAAAAGTCGCCTGCCTAGAATGTTACCAAAAAGAAATAGCCTAACCTTCTAATTCGCGCGAATAAGAAACTATGAATTCAGAAACCAAACAATCCGACAAAAGCCCTAACGGGCATTTAGACGGACCCGTCACAATCGCGCCCGGAGCGCGTTTGGTCGGGTGCCAAAGCTGTAAAAAAGACTTTGTAATAGAGCCCGAGGATTTTCAGTTTTACGAAAAAATGAAAGTCCCTGCTCCAACATGGTGCCCAACTTGCCGAGCCAGAAGAAGATTTATTGGCAGGGATTTGCGTGTTTTATATAAAAGAAAATGTGACTGGAGCGGGAAAACAATTTTCTCCATATTTTCACAAGATTCGCCCTTTAAAGTTTACGAGCGAGATTTTTGGTGGTCTGACAAGTGGGACCCAATGCAATATGGTCAGAATTATGATTTTTCCAGACCTTTTTTTGAGCAATTACGCGAACTATCCCTTAAGGTGCCACAGCCCAGCCAGACAATGTGGAACACAGTCAATAGCGATTATTGCACTGGAGCAAATGATCTTAAAAATTGTTATTTAGTTTTTGTGGCCACAGACAACGAAGATTGCATGTATAGTTCATGGATTAATAAAACAAAAAATTCTATAGATGTCACTCAATCGGAGTCTTCTGATACGTGCTATGAATCATTTGGTATTATCAAATCAAATAAAACATTTTTTTCTGTAGACTGCGAAGATTGTGTGGATGTTTGGTTTTCTAAAAATCTTCAAGGATGCATGAATTGTGTTGGCTGTACTAATCTGCGAAACAAACAATACGATATTTTTAACCAGCCGTATACAAAGGAAGAATATCAAAAGAAATTTTTGGAGTTTGATTTTGGGTCATTTAAAAGTTTACATGAGTTTTTTTCTAAAGTAGAAAATGTTTTTACTAAAAGCGTCGTGCGTAATACTCTTGGCAGGCATAATTTTAATGTGTCGGGAGAATATATAAATAATTCCAAAAATGTCCGTGATTCTTATTATGTTAATGGTGGCGAGGATTGCCGTTATGTGCAATATTTAATAACACCTTCAAGTAAAGATTTTATGGATGTTACCCTTTGGGGTCAAAATTCTGAGTTAGTTTACGAAACAAATGGTTGTGGGGAGAATTCCTCGCGAATAAAATTTTGTTATAGAACATATCGGAGTTCACACAACTGCACTTATTGTATGCAGTGCTCTTCATCGTCTAATCTGTTTGGTTGTGTGGGTTTGCAGAAAAAACAATATTGTATTTTTAATAAACAATACACAAAAGAAGAATACGAAGCTTTGGTCCCTAGAATTATTGAGCAAATGAACGAAATGCCTTATATAGATAAAAAGGGGAGAGTATATAAATACGGAGAGTTTTTCCCGCCCGAGCTTTCATTTTTTGCTTATAACGAAACACTTGCCTTTGAAGATTTCCCAATAACCAAAGAAGAGGCGCTTGCCGAGGGTTACAGGTGGCAAGACTCCGAAGAAAAAGGTTATAAAATTACACTTCAAGCAGAATTAATCCCAGACCATATTAAAGATGTTACAGATGAAATTTTAAAAGAATCAATTGGGTGCGCTCACAAAGGCGAGTGTCATGACAGATGCACAAGTGCCTTTCGCGTAACAAAACAAGAACTTGATTTTTACAGGGCCCATAATATTCCAATTCCCAGATTGTGTCACAATTGCAGGCATGTTAGGCGCATAAAAAATAAAAGACCAATGATGCTGTGGAATAGAAAGTGCGCAAAATGTCAAAAAGATATTCAAACTTCGTATGCCCCAGACAGGCCGGAAATTGTTTACTGCGAAAGTTGCTACAACAACGAAGTCGCATAAATATAATTAAAAAAATATTATGAATCCAGAAACTAGAAATTGTCAGAATTGCAAAAAGGACTTTGTAATAGAACCCGAGGATTTTCAGTTCTACGAAAAAATGAAGGTGCCACCACCAACCTGGTGCCCCGAATGCAGGCTGGTGAAGCGTTTGTCTTGGAGAAACGAGAGGTCACTTTTTAAAAGAAAGTGCGATTTATGCGGGCAGGAAAAAATCTTGATTTTTCCGGCAAAAAGCCCTTACAAAGTTTATTGTTATTCTTGCTGGTGGGGTGAAAAATGGGATGCAGCCTCATATGCAAAAGATTATGATTTCTCAAGACCTTTTTTTGAGCAGTTTAAAGAGTTGTTTTTAGAAGTACCAAGGCTTGGAATTATTCAGCAGCACGTGAACGTTAACAGTGAATATACAAACCGCGCCAGCGACAACAAAAATTGCTATTTAATTTTTGCTTCTGCTGACAACGAAAATTGTTCCTATGGAACTTCAATATGGAGCTCAAAAGATAGTATGGATAATTATAATATTCACAACTCGGAGTTGTGTTTTGAATGCATAGACGTTCACACTTGTAACAATCTTTTATATTCAAAGGATTGTAGTAATTGCACAAATTCATCATTTTTGCTTAACTGTAGACATTGTAGTGATTGTTTCGGGTGCGTAAATTTACGTAATAAATCATATTGTATTTTTAATGAACAACTTACAAAAGAAGAATATAAAAAACGAATTGAGGAAATGCAACTTAATAGAAGAGACAATATTTATAAAATACGGGAAAAATTTAGTAAATTTGCAAAAAACTTTCCGATGAGACATCTTGTTGGTAACCATAATGTCAACGTTTCTGGAAATTGGTTTTCAGGATGTAAGAATGTTCAGGTTGGTTTTAATTGCGATAAGACAGAAGATGGAAAATACCTTTTTGGAATTGTGGAGGGAAAAGATGTGATGGACTATACATATTGGGGAAAAAATTCCGAGCTCATTTATGAATGTTCCTCAATTGGATATCAATGTTCTAATGTGGCTTTTTCCAATGAATGTTGGGACCAGCTAATCCGTGCTCAATATTGTGTAAATTGTCATGGGTCGTCTGATTTATTTGGTTGCGTTGGTTTGCGAAAAAAACAATATTGCATTTTAAACAAACAATACACCAAAGAAGAATATGAAAAAATAGTTGCAGAAATTAAAAAACAATCATTTTACGGCTCAACTTTTCCCTTGGACATGAATCCGTTTGCGTATAACGAAACTATTGCCCAAGAGCTTTTTCCAATTACAAAAGAAGAAGCAATTAAACAAGGATACAGGTGGGCTGAGCCCGAGGCTAAGAGCCATAATATTACTTTAAAACCAGAGAATGTTCCCAATTCTATTGAACAGGTTGATGAGCAAATTTTAAAAGAAGTAATTGGGTGCGAGCATGAGGGAAAGTGTAATCACCAATGTACAGGAGCATTTAAAATCACGCAAAGCGATTTAAACTTTTACAAACGCATGGGTATTCCAATTCCTAAACTCTGCCCAAATTGCAGGCATTTTGTCAGACTTAGCCAACGCAACCCAATAAAATTGTGGGCTCGCACATGCGCAAAATGCGGAAAAGATATTCAAACCAGTTACGCGCCAGACAGGCCGGAGATTGTCTATTGTGAAAGTTGTTACAACAACGAAGTGGCGTAAAATATTATGAGTGAACCACAAACAAAAAATTGTCAGAGTTGTAAAAAGGACTTTTTAATAGAGCCAGAGGATTTTTTGTTTTACGAAAAAATGAAGGTGCCACCTCCAACTTGGTGCCCGGAGTGTAGGCAAATGCGCCGCTATGCTTGGAGAAATGAACGTACTTTGTACAGAAGAAATTGCGACATGTGTGGCAAGAGTATGGTAACCATTTATTCGCCAAATAAGCCCTACAAAGTTTATTGTTCTTCGTGCTGGTGGTCTGACAAATGGAATGGCACCGACTATGGAAAAGAATATGACTTTTCTAAACCATTTTTCCCTCAGTTTCAGGAGTTGCAACTTCAGGTGCCCCGCGTGGCACTTTTATCTAAAAATAGCGTTAATTCAGAATACACAAATCATTCTAATAACAACAGAAACTGCTATTTATCTTTTAGTACTTTTGACTCAGAAAATGTGATGTATTCTGGGGAGATTATAAAGCCATCTCAAGACATTTGTGATTGCTATTGGATTGAATCCGGGCAACTTAATTACGAACTTATTAATGCGGAAAGATGTTATCAATGTCATTATGGTATGTTGCTTCGCGATTGCACAAGTTGTTATTATTGTTATGACTGCAGGGGGTGTTCTAATTGTTTTCTTTCCAGTAATTTACGCAATAAAAAATATTGTTTTTTAAATAAACAATATACAAAAGAAAAATATTTAAAAAAGATTGGTGAGTATAACTTGGGATCATTTAAAGATCGTGCAAAACTTTTTGATATTTACCTTGACCTGATAAAAAATAAAACAATTCATCGCTTTGCTGTTATTGAAAATTCAAAAAATGTTTCCGGCAGTATGATTTTTAATTCAAAAAATGCTTTGAATGTTTTTGATGTAAAGGATTTGGAGGACGCAAAATATGTAACAGTATCAAATATTGCTAAAAGTTCAATGGATTGTCTTTACTTTGGATTCCAGAGCGAACTTGTTTACGAGACTCATGCAACTATTCATAGCTATAAAATGATGTTCACTCATTTGAGTTACGATAATTCTCATTTGCAATACTGCGATACTTGCCACAATAGCGAAAATCTTTTTGGGTGTGTGGGGGTAAAGCAGGGCAAGTATGTTATTTTAAATAAGGAATATGGCGAGTCTGAGTATAAGGAAATAAAAGAAAAAATTATTGAGCACATGAAAAAAACAGGAGAATATGGCGAGTTTTTTCCGCCAAGCCTCTCACCATTTGGCTACAATGAAACAAAGGGTATCATTTATATGCCCCTTACAAAAGAAGATGCGATCGCTCGCGGTTATAAATGGGAAGACTTAGTGTCTGGAACTTTTGGCAAGGAAACCATGTCTCCAGACCAAATCCCCGACAATATTAAAGATATAGATGAGGCTATACTTAAAGAAGCTCTTCGTTGCACAAACTGCAGCAAAAACTACAATATTGTTAAATCAGAATTGGATTTTTATCACCGCGAGAATATTCCCGTTCCAAGACAATGTCCGGAGTGCCGTTATAGGAATCGTATTCCTAATTTGCGACCACCTCGAAAACTTTGGAGTGGTGTTTGCAAATGTGACAAATCAAATCATGGTCATGAAGGTAAATGTGAGAATAATTTTCAGACAAGCTATGCGCCTGACAGGCCGGAGATTGTTTACTGCGAGAGTTGCTACAACAACGAAGTAGCGTAGGAAAATTAGTAAATATATATTATAATAATCTAACATGATAAAGAGCTTAAAAGATTTTGTGGTTACAGAAAAGCGCGTTTTGGTAAGGTGCGATTTTAACGTGCCCGTAGACGAAAAAGGAAATATCACCGACGACTTTAGAATTAGAAAAACAATTCCAACAATTAAATATTTAATAGATAAAAAGGCAAAAGTTGTTTTAATGAGCCATCTAGACCCAGATAGCACCGGAGTTGTGGACAAAAAATATAATTTAGATAAAGTTGCCGAAAGACTTACGGAGTATTTAAACATTACAATTGAAAAAGAAGACGATTGCGTGGGCCCGGAAGTTGAGGGCGTAGTTAACAGCTTAAAACCCGGTCAGGTTTTGCTGCTTGAAAATTTAAGATTTTATAAGGAGGAAACAGACGGCGATGCAGAATTTGCCAAAAAGCTTTCATTTTTAGGTGACATTTATGTGAATGAAGCTTTTTCTGTTTGCCACAGAAACCATGCATCAATAACGGGGGTGCCACTTCTTTTGCCAAACTGCGCAGGTTTTTTGTTGGAGAGCGAGATAGCCAATTTAAATAAAATAATGCAAAGTCCGGAAAAACCAATGATTTCTATTGTTGGGGGAACCAAGGTTGATACAAAATCAAAATTTATAAATAAAGTTTCCCAGGTTTCAGATTTTGTTATTGTGTCGGGCTTAATTAAAAAAGAAGTTATTGAAAAGAAATTGCAGTTTGATTTTCCAGATAAAGTTATTGGCCCCGAAGACAATCTGGCCGCGCCCGATATTGATGAAAAGACAATAAAAATGTTTACTGAAAAAATTATGCAGGCTAAAACAATCTTGTGGAACGGGCCTTTTGGGAAGTTTGAGGATGCAAATTATGCAAAAGGGACTTTGGCAATTGCACAGGCAACAATTGATAGCAAGGCGTTTTCGGTTGTTGGAGGAGGGGAAACTGTTGAGTTTTTAGAGAAACAGGGTATGATTGATAAGTTCAGCCACGTATCAACAGGCGGAGGAGCAATGCTGTTATACTTGTCTGGAGATAAATTGCCTGGGATTGAGGTACTCAAAAACTAAATTATGAATCAAAAAATACTAAATATTGATAAAGTCGCAGACAGAATAAGAAAAGCGGTTGCAGACAACGAGCGCATTATTTTGTATGGAGATTCAGATTTAGATGGCATTTCTTCCACAACAATTTTGGAAGAGGCGATTAAAAGCCTTGGAGGTAGTGTTGAATATGCCTTTTTCCCAGACAGAGAAAAAGATGGATATGGAATAAATGTTAAGGCTTTAAATATGTTAAAGGACAAGTCTCCTGCGCTTTTTATTACCTTAGACCTTGGTATTGGCAACATAGAAGAAGTTAAGGTTGCCAACAGTATGGGTTTTGAGGTTATAATTGTTGACCACCATGAAGTTTTGGTGGGGACTCCTCCTGCCTCAATTATTATTGACCCTAAACAAGACGCCGATACTTATCCGTTTAAGGGGTTGGCAAATGTTGGAATTACTTATAACTTGTGCCTGGAGCTATTGGGAGAGAATATATCAAAAAATTTAAAGAATAGTTTTTTGGAATTGGCAGCATTGGGAACAATTGCGGATATGGTTCCTCAAATTGAACAAAATCAAGAGATAATAGAACAAGGATTAAGGTCTCTTAAAAATACTTTTCGCCCGGCATTAAGGGCTTTTTTAGATATTTTGGGCGATGGCAAGGTATTTGAGGGATCTTTGCCAAAAATTATTTCTGCGTTAAATGCCGCAGAATCAATTGATTTTCAAAATCAGTCATATGAACTTTTAACATCTTCAGATCCCAAAAAATGCAGAGAATGGGCGGAGATGCTTTTGGATAAAAATAAATACAAGCAACAGCAGGTGAGAAACATTACAGAAGAAGTTGAAAGAAGAATTTCCAAAAATCCAGAACAAGGAGTTATTTTTGAGGGAGATCCTGCATGGAAGCTAACTCTGGCGGGTTCGGTTGCTTCAATAATTTCAAGCAAATACCAAAAACCTGTTTTTATTTTTAAAAAAATGGATCAAGAGTCATGCGGGTCTGTAAGAAACCCCAAGCCCACAAATTCTGTTGAAGCAATGAAGTCGTGCTCTGGACTTTTAACTACCTATGGGGGGCATGCAAACGCATCGGGGTTTCGTGTAAAAAATGATAATTTGGAACAATTTAAAACCTGTTTGATAAAATATTTTAATGAAGGTAAAAATTAAAATAATTCATAAAAACCAAAGAAAAAATCTTGTTTTTTTGTATATAACTGTCGGGCTGGTTGCATTTTGGATTGCCGTGGCAGTCTTTTTATTTTTTTACAAAGAGCCGGGAAGCCTTTATGTTTACCCAGAAACCGTTAAGCAGGGAGACACGGTTTTTATCAGGGTTAAAAGTTATTTGGGAAACGTAACAGGTGAATTTGAAAACGAAAAACTCATTTTTTCTAAAACACAAAATGAGAATGAATGGGTTTCATTCTTGGGGGTGGATGCTGTTCACAATCCGGGAGACTATAAAATTGTTGTGGGCATCTCTGGCATAAAAACTTTGCAAAAAAATATTAAAGTGAGCCTTGCAGACTTTTCAAAAGGCGTGAGTGCCCCGGCTCCCAGCGCAGCAAAAACAGGAATTACAATTGAAACGGCGATTAACAACATAAAAAACAAAGATAATCCTGTTTTACAAAAAGTTTTAGATAAATCAACCGAAAAGCCATATTTTGATTCAGCATTCGCTTTTCCTTTAAAAAAAGTTGAAGAGAGGGGGATGTCTTTTGGAAAATTTATAGAGTTTGCCAAAATAAAGATTCAACACTTGGGAGTTGATTTAAGGGCGCCAAAGGATACAGAAATTTATTCGGTTAACAATGGGAAGGTGGTTCTAACTGCAAGCTTGGCCAACTATGGAAAAACAATAATTATAGATCACGGTTTGGATATATTTTCGTTGTATCTTCATTTAGATAAGTTTTCTGTTGAGGAGGGCGCTATGGTAAAAAAAGGACAACTGATAGGCTTGTCCGGAGAAACAGGTTATGCAACAGCTCCACATCTTCATTTTTCTATGAGAGTTGACGGAGCAAGAGTAAACCCCATTCAATTTGTAACAGTTACAAAAAAGATAGACGAAAGTTTTATGTTGGCAGACATCACCAGTGCTTTTTTGAATGTTCTCAATCTGGCAAAATAATTTTATGAAAAAGTTTACTATTTTTACCGATGGCGGGTCTCGTGGAAACCCCGGTGTTTCGGCAATTGGCGTTGTTATTTGCAATGAAAGGAGCCAGGAAATAAAAAAATTTGGAGAATATTTGGGAGATAACCTAACAAACAATGATGCAGAATATTCTGCAATAATTTTTGCGTTAAAAAAGTTCAGGTCGTTGTTTGGCAAAGCATTAACGGAAATTACAGATATAGAAATAAAATCCGATTCGGAATTGGTTGTAAAACAATTAAATGGAGAATATAGACTAACTGATCCAAAAATTCAGCAATTTTTTATAGAAATTTGGAATTTAAAGTTTGACTATAAATCTGTAAAATTTAAACATATCCCGCGTGAAAAAAATAAAGAAGCGGATCGGTTGGTAAACGAAGTATTAGACCAGCAAGAAAAAAACCAATCGTTATTTTAATTTTATGTATATTTACTTGTTGTATTTTTTTCTTATTTTTGCTTTTATTTTTTTATTTTTTCTTATATATAAAATTATAAAGTATGTTTATACTTTATATTCTGGGGAGCAATTTATGTGCCAACTTCAAGAGAAAGGGTTGAGAAGATGACTGCTCTAATAAAT
>Ga0172379_10001352_pt1 | contig 49535 bp, 53 predicted proteins | sample GrowelOW334metaG_FD_119756 | JGI IMG/M metagenome (GOLD analysis project Ga0172379, IMG submission 119756) | Groundwater microbial communities from an aquifer near a municipal landfill in Southern Ontario, Canada - Groundwater well OW334 metaG | ecosystem: Environmental > Aquatic > Deep... | reverse complement strand
TTTGCTAGTCTGTCAGCTTCCCTAACTCTTGTTTGAATATCTGGAATTTCTTTTAATTTTTCCGCAATATAACCTATGCTCATAATTCTAAGATTATCTCTCGTTTTTTAAGCAAATCGTTTGTCTAATCTATATTTGGATAAAATATTTTGTATAGAAGACAATTTTATTGATATAATCTGGGGCGATTTAGTGAGAGGTAAATTTAAAAGTACCAAAAATTAATAATTCCAAAGAATTGAAATGGTACATATTAAGGTTACGAATGATATAAATTTTACAATTCCCTCCGAAACAGATAATACTCTTGAGCTTATGAGAAAATATCATGAGTTAGCAGACATCATCGGGGAAATAAAACTTATTGATATTGGGTTAAATCCAACAATATTTGTGGAAACTCCAAAAGAGGGGGCTTATCGGTTATATCCTCTAAATTGTAGAATTGAGGATTTTAAACTAAGAGAAGAAGGTAGATTAACTCGAAGAATTATGGAAGCTGGAAAAAATAAAGATGTAACAATACATGATATTAATTCCATAGCGGATACACACATAACAGTTTATTTTGAAGCACCAGCCAATATAAGAGATAATCCTTTATTGCAGAGGTATCTTTCTCGACAATAAGTTTCTAGTTGAAGTAAATTTGAAAAATCAAAATCAGGTTGTGAGACTGGCGGGGGAGATTTGGTTAATGTTATTTAATGTAATAATTCTTAAAAACTCTTGACGAATTATCAAAAGATGACCAATGAAAGACCAATATATACTCCAGGAATGCCTCTTGAATTAATGAAGAAATCTTGTATGATAAGAAATAATGGTAAACCCTGTTCTTTATATGAATACAAGATTGAGATTATGGAAGGGGTAGAAGCAGATGTGCACTATTGTCATGTTAATCCAAATAATTGCGATTTTGCGAGGGGTGTGGCTTTTGCATTAGGGGGGCTTGGGAGTAGATTAAAAAGATAATCCCCCCAAATCTATTTAAATAACCTCCAATTTATTTATTCTATTATATAAAAGAGGAAAAATGTTCAATTTAGTTTCGTTCGCAACACTTGATTTTGGAACAGCCCTGGCGACGTCTCATGCAATTTGGATTTCTTTAATCGCAGGATTTTTAGCGGGAGAAGAATTAATATTAGTTTTAGGATTTTTATCTGCTCAAGGCATGCTTCCTATATGGATAGTTTTTATATTTGGGTTAATTGGATTGCTTGTAAGAGATACTTTACTATATTTTGTAGGTTTCTTGCGTCCTTTTTATAAATTAAATAAATATGCAAGAGTAAATAAGATTTCAGCTAATCTTGATTCATTTATACAAAAAGCCACAAAACAAAGCATGGCTAGAATGTTGCTTTATACCAAATTTATTTTTGGAACAAGGATATTAACTTCGCTATATCTTGGATACAAAAGAGTAAAGCCTGGAAAATTCATATTTAATAATGCAGTAATTTGGGCGATATTAGTAACTATATTTATTTCCTTTGGATATTTTGCAGGTGAAAGTTTCAAATTTATTACAGACACTTTTAAGAGTATGACCTTGGCGATAGCATTTTTATTACTTCTCATAATAATTTTTATGTGGGCTCAAAGAAGAATGCATCATAAAATGGTTGATAAGACAGCAGAGTAATTTTAAAAGAGAAAATAATTAATAAATAAAAATTCAAACGTGCTTGAGCCATATATTTTCAATATAATTTTTGAGTTTCTTCAAATATTTTTTCTTTTGGATACCTAGTTTTCTTTTTGTGTATTAAAAAGAAAAATGGTATGTGCAAGCAGAGACAACAATCTATCCTAAAATTTGTTACATTAACTATTTCTTTAAAAAAGAGGTGATAATTACTTAGTTGTTTCCATTATTTTCCTTCTCGAAAAAATCTAGCACTCTTGAGTCTGGGCTCAATACAAAAACTTTATCATTTTTACTTCTCAATCCCCTGTATATTTTCTGATGAAGCTCCCTTTCAGCTTTATCCTTATAAAAGCTCCAATAGTGCTGGGGTTTTGTTTTGTTTAAAATTTTCCAAAAAGGCCCTTGTATATCTGGGTAGGGATATTTTGTAAAAATTATACTGTTACATTGTTCTCCTGGAAAATCAATACCTCTTGATACTCTAGTTGAAAATAAAATATCCATTCCTCCTGATTTGAACTTTTCAACAATTGCGCCTTTTTCATCCTTGTCTTGCATTTCTGCAAGTTTTTCCCTCGCAAGTGTGTGCTTTAATCCATAGGCTTCAATTTCATCTTCTGAAGGAATATCTAAAAAAGAATTAACATGCACTAAAGTGGGTTTTTTAGACATTTCAACACATTTATCCAGAGCCATAAGGTAGTCTTTTCTATTATGTTTCCCATTTGTAAAATTTGCATATTTACAATCAATCTCCATACCTGTCCTCTTAATATTTATTTGTCCTTGTTGCTCTATTTCAGCATCTATTATTTTAAATCCATCCAATCCAAAAATTTCTTTTAACACGTTTTCAGAATGTATTGTTCCAGACATCATTATTATTAGTTTATTTTTATAAAGCATTTCTTTAAGTCTTTTTTCTAGGTTTGTCGTAACTAAATTTGCAATGATATTATCTTCTTTTTTCTCAAAAATAACAAAAGTTTCATCAAAAAACTCTTCAAACAGTTTAGCTGTTTCAAAAACATCAAATAAATAATTATCTTCATCTAAATCTAAAAGCATATCTTGATTTCTCAAAATTATTTTTACTATATCGAAAATACCCGTCTCTTTCAAGGACATTATTTTTCCATATTCAATTGCTTCCTCAACTTTAGAATTTCTTTTTATTTGTTTTATTATCATTGATAGCTCATTAACTATATTTTCAAAGCCTTCCTGGAATCCTGCTACATAAATCAGTGCATTTTGGAGCTTGTCAAGATTAATATTTTTTTGATTAGAAAAACTATCTAAAAATTCATCGCATTCGTCAATTATTTCTACTTCCGTTAGGGGTTTTCTATTAAGCAATGATTCTAATTTGTATTTGCTAGAATTAAAAACAATTACATCAGAATCAATAAAAGAGTTGAATTGTTCATAAAATGGACATCCAGCTTTCCTATAATAAAATACAAAATCTTTATCTTTCAATCCTTTATAATTTCTTTTAACCGCATTTTGAAAAGATTTTAAGTTTAATTCATAAGTGTTTGGAACTATTGGACACCAGTAAGGACAAACGCTTGCAACAGAAATTCTTTTAACGTCTTTTATATCATTAAAATTTTTTATATTAACATTATTATTCTCTTTTAGATATTCTCTTATTCTATTCCAGTTTTTCTCTCTTATTTCTATTTTACAAGGAATATTTGGATTGTCCGCAGAAAGGTCATTTTTTAACATTTCTTGAAATTTTTCTCTTCTGCCTTCAAATATATCACTCAAGTTACTATCCACATCTTTTTTTATTGATGGAATAGCTCGTTTATTTTCTTCGAGAAATTTACATTTATGATTTTTTCTTCCAGTTATTACACTTATTTTTAATTTTTGTCCATTTTCTTTTAACACATGTTTGTTATTCTCATAATCTTTTTTATATTGCTCCTGTAAATTTTTTATTGGAACTACAATGCTAGTCTTTCCTAGCTCTTTTGCAATATTCAAGGCAATGGCCGATTTTCCGGTTCCACACACACCTTTAATAAAAACCAGCTTTGTGCCTTTTGAAATTTCATTAAGTACCTCTTTAACAACATCTTCCTGACTTTTTCCATTAGAAAATTTTAGTGGTTCAAGAAACCCCTCTTCTGAATACAAACTCCAAACCATCTCAAACGAAATTTTTCAGAGATTAAAAAGCTTTTTCACTATTGTGAAATTAAATTATCTAGATTATTAAATAAATTATTTATGTTTATTTCTTTTATGGGGTATAAAATTTGTTTTCAGGCTTTTTTTCATATTTTTTATGAATCGCCTCTTGAACTTGATTAAACGCTTGCTCCATATCAACTCCTAATTGATTTGCAAGCCTACATAATCCAAAGTATAAATCCCCAACTCCATCTATAAAGACTTCTTTTTTTTCCAGAATAACTTTCGCCCTCTCTTCTTCAGATAAATATCTCAAATGCTTACTCATTTCTATAAGTTCCTCGTGCAGATGATCAAATTTATCTACATTGGGTTTATCTTCCCAACCATTATTTCTAGCAAACTTACTAACCAATCCCTGCGCATCTTTTATTGTTTTAATATAATCTTCCGGCATTATTGATTTATAAAAAAATAGTTTATATTTATTTATATAAATTAACCTTTACTAAAAAGCCATAAAATTCCAGACAGAATTGCTACTGTTAAAAAATAAACCCAAATTGTGTTTCCTTGTGGAGTAAAGAGAATAGAAATAAGGAATGCAATAGTAACCCAAGCAAAAATAAACGCCTTTTCCATTTTTGTCTATAACTTTTATGTAATTTTATAGCCATTCCATTTAACACAACTTGGAGTATAAACTACAAATGTGAGGATGTCTGCTCTGGCTTTATAAAATTAAGATTAAATTTAACCAAATAAAGCAGACAATCCTTCAGCTGCAGCAGCAGGCTTTTCTTCCTTCTTCTCTTCGTGATGAGCCCCACCTGCATTAGCAGGAGCAGCAGCGATTAAACTCGCGCTTTCAAGCTCTTTATCTATATCCACGCCTTTCAAACTAGCTACAAGTGACTTGATCTTTGATTCATCAGTACTTGAACCAGTAGCTGCAACAACACTTTTCACATTATGTTCATTAACTTCTTTTCCAAGTTTGTGCAACAAAAGTGCCGCATATACGTATTCCATTTTAATTTTCCCCTCCATTAGAATTTACTTCTTGTGGAGTATGAGACAACTTTAAGAGTGCTTTTTCATGCATTCCTGCTTTCATAAGTATAAACTTTATTGTATTCTCAACAGCATATCCAATCTGCACTGCGAAAGGAAGAGCTTTTGAATAACATTTCTTAATTTCTTCAGTTGTGCCTTCCGGATCTATTTTTATTTCATTATACATTTTTCCAGCTTCAATATCAAATGCAGATAAAGGCATAAATCCTATAGAGAAGGGTTTTATATCAAGTTTAGACATTACATCTGCTTGTTCTTGGGTTATTTTACTTCCTTTTCTCACAATTACTTTTGATCTTGCGATTGCAATTTTTCCTTTTTCAATTTTTATTTCAATTCCTAAAGCACCAAGTTCACTAACTGCAGGTCCTGGAACTAAATCAGTTGGACCCTCTTGTACTTCAATATCTTCTGGAGCTTCCTGCCCAGGTTTTGCTTTGGCATGACTTTTATTTTTCAAAAGCTCCCCTGCCAATTCATAAGCATCTATGTTAGAGAATAATATAGCAGTACTATCTTCAATATGTTCTTTTATTTTTGATAGTTCTGAATTTCCAGATTCATCAATTGCACGAATTATTAAATTTCTTTTTGGAAATTTAACAACAGCTTTCCCTCGCAATTTCTTTCCAATCTCTTGAAATTTATTTGCTGGAAGATTTTTTATTGAAGCAATCAAGAAGGTTTTGTTGTGTTTTATTAAATCTTTCAAGGATTTAACTGTTTCAACTTTTATTGGAGAAACATGCGCCTTTTTACTTTTGTCAATTTTTACCTTCTCATTTTTTTGGATTATTTTTTTTGCCATTTTATTTTTTATCTTACGTTAACTTTAATTGGTTTAGTCATGCTGAATTTTACTTCAATATTTTTAATGTTGTCTTTTTCTTTTGTAAGAGATTTTAACAATGCGTTGTAAACTACCATTATATTTTCTATAATATCTTCATCTTTCATGCTTTGTTTTCCAATAGCTACTTTGATACTAGGTTCTTTTGCCTTTATTTTAACACTATGATTTATTTTTTCTATAAGTTCTTTCAAAGCTCTATCATCAACATTCATCATTATTCCTAATTGTGGAGAAGGCATTTTTCCGCTTGGCCCCAATGCTCTACCAAATGTTGCAGCAACTTTTGGCATTAAACTTGCTTGTGCAACAAAAAAATCATATTTATTAACAAGACTTTTAATCTGAGATTTTGCAGAGTATGCTTTGAATTCCTCTAAAGTTATAGTGTCGATATCTTTTCTTTTAATATCTAAAAATGCACCAATTCTTTTATCCTTAATTTTATGAGGCACACTTATGAACAAATTCAAAGGTGTTTTTTTAGCATCAAATTTTTGTAGATTCACAAGTAAATCCACACTTTGATCAAATTTCCTAGTCGCTTCTGGAAGTTTTCTTAATTCAGCTAATCCTTTCTTTAATTGTTCTTGAATTTCTGCCATTTTCGATTATTTTACCAAGCAATACCTCCCATCTCACGCGTTAAGTCTTCAGAAAATGAAGCATCAACGATATGGTTCAAACGGCATGTTTGATATTTTGTTGAACTTTTGTTGATTTATAAATGTTTTTGATCGAGATTTTTATTGAAAATGCAGGGTAATCCATAACTTTTTAAAATAAATCTTCATGTTCGCAGACATGAACGAAGATAAAAAAGAATATTCATTTGCTCAATTAATTAAAGCAGAGAAAGGTCCTCACGGATATTGTAACCCTATTGCAGCAAAATATTTCTCTAGTGAAATTAGAAGAATTTCTTCCATAATTCCAACATTTGTTCCGCAAAAAATACTAGATATTGGGACGGGAAAAGGGCATTTTGTATTGGAATGTTCGAAATTAGGATTAGATGTAATAGGACTTGACATAAGACCTTTGGAGATTCTTTTAAAGATTGATTCAAATGAGAAATGGGATTGGTCTAAGCATTATGGTGAAAGTTTTTACAGAAATGAATCCATCTATAAAACTAACCCCTCTCTGTTAATCAAAGGAGATGCTTTTAATATGCCTTTTAATGAGGGAACTTTTGACTTAGTATTTTCACATTTGTTCTTTGAGCATCTTATTGAACAGGGGTATTCTGAAGAAGAAATGAAAACCATTTTTCAAAATATATCTGGAATATTAAAACCAGATGGATTGATTTGGGCCCCATCCTGTTATGAAGGTAAGGGAAATTTTAATTTATCCGCTAATATGTTCAATAATTTTTTTAATGTTGTCAAACAGAGGAATATAGAGGATACATTATTTCAAAAGAGATAAGCTTTTCTCTACATAATCTGTATCTCCGAGCCCCTAAAAATTATTTTTATTAATTTAACTCGTTTAACTAAACTATAATAATCCTTAAAAACAATTTTTATTTGAATAAAATATGGCTAAATATTACTGGATTAAACCAGCTAACTTGGGAAAAAAGAAATTTTATGATGCGGAATGTATTATTGTTAAATTAAGAAAGTGCGGAGAATTAGAGATTGTTGCAGGGGATGGTTCTTTGAAGCAATATGGTGCAAGACTTGATGGCAAAAAAATTTTAGTAGGAGATAAATATGTTGCAGTTAGTATAGATAAGGAAGATGCTAAAAGAATTCAAAATAAATATTTAAATGATGTATTTCGTCTACCTGTAAACTAAAATGGAACTTGTAGCATTATTATCATCAGGGCAAGGCACTTGGGGACAAGTTGCAGGATTAATGACTTATGGAGATTGGGAAAAAATAATTCTTATTGGAAGTGATTTTGCAAAAGATTTCAAGCATGAAAAGCCATTTGAATTTATTAAAGTTGATTTAGATAAAAAGATAAAAGATCTCAAAGACGAATTATCTGAAAAGCTCAAGGGTAAGATTAATGGCATGGAAGTGGCCCTTAGCGTGGCTTCAGGCGATGGAAAAGAGCACATGGCATTAATATCAGCTTTAATCAATTTGCCTGTGGGTGTGCGCTTCGCAGCACTAACAAAAGATGGCGTGATTGATTTGTAAAGCCAAGAGTTTATAAATAAAATAATTAGCATTTTGATATGCCAAAATGTTTGACTAAAGAAGAATTAGAAAAATTCTATCCTCCGCAGGAGTTCTGTAAATTACACTGTAAAAATGGAGCCATAGAGAAGATTATTGAGTACGAAGATTCTGGAAGAATTAAGTGGATGATCTCCGAAGATAGCAAACCTTCTGCGAATAAGACTTTTTATAATAATATCAGTATGTTTAGAATAAGTGTCGGGTGTGATCATTGTGAATCGGCTAAAAAATATATGATTCAACAAGAAATTAATAAAGATCTAGTAATAAAGTTTGGAATAGATCCGTCAAAGCTCAAAATAAGATAAATTTTAAATCTCCCCTTTCTCAATCTTCAATTCCCCTTTATTCATTCCCAGCACAACAACACAACTTTCCCTCTTTTCATCGAGAAGCTTGTAATCAAAACCAACAGACATATAGTAATATTTATAAATTTTAGAGTTCTAATATTCACATGAAAAATTATGAAGATTTAATAAAAAAAGAAGGAAAAAATCCAGATTTTTATATGCCATTAATTAAATTGTTTGAAAATAAAAATAGACCTCTTTCAATTAAAGAAGTGGCAAAACATTTGAATATTTCTTATAATACTACAAAAACCAGATTACATAAATTATCTAAATGGAATATTTTAAAAAATATGAAGAGGGGAATTTATTGTTTATCTAGGGATATAAATAAATATTATAATGTAACTCTTCCTGAAGGTAAGTTAGTTTTTGTTAATGGATGTATACGGATAATGGGAGGTTCCAATGGTGTGTGGATAACAGTATATAATTCAAAATTTGGTGAAAAAGTTAATGGAATGTATTGCAATGTTATTTGTTCAGAGACAAATAAATTTATTTTAAGAAAAACTAGCGCATTTGTTGGAAGTAAGTTATATTTACTTTTATCAAAATCTACTGGCATATCCATATCTCGTAAATTAATTCCAGGTGATATACTTTCAAAATTATCTTGCAAGGTAATTCCTATTAAAGTTGGAATTTATCTAGATGAATGGGGGGTGACAATCAAAGATTTATTCAGTACCGAGTCTATTGAAGAAGGGGAATTAGCTGAAGAATTGGATAAGCTTGGAGAAATAAATAAAAAAAATAAATTTGAAGATTTAAAGGCGGATATTATCTTTACTAATAATGGATTAAACATACCTATTGAAATCACAAATACTAATCCTTCATCAAATGGGAAATTTAAAAATAGTAGAAAAAGTGGAGTTAAAAGTTCTTTAATCTTTGAAAGATTATATTTTTTTGTTAAATGGAATATAATTCATAAATCTCCAACGGTTTTAATCCTGAATCAAGACTGGAAAGATTTTAAATGGTTAAAGAGTGAATTAGATTTCATGAAAAAATTTCGATGCCATGTTCTATTTACCGATTTTAAATCTGGATGGGCTCAGAAATTGGCTCGTGAGATAAATCTTTTGACCGAAGGGTCTCGTTTCAGTAAGACTACTGCACTTCTTTCAGAATAATCTTCTATTTTATATCCTGTTGCTTTTGCGATATTTTTTGCATAATTCATGATTTCTTGAAAAAAAGGCATCCTATCATAACCAAGCCTTTTACGAGCATAGCCTACTGCCATGTAACTTTTTATCTCTAAAAAATCTGCTTTTGATTTTTTAATTAATTCAGCATATTCCTTAATCATTTCCTTTTCCATATTGAGATTCTTAACTAAATTCATTCTAAAAACAGTTCTGGTATTTCCTCTTACATTTTTTAAAATTTCAAGACTCTCATTCAATTTTTTCCAGGCATCCTTAAATTTACTTCTGTGAAACTTTTTATACAATCCTTCATTCGGAGAATTAACTGAAATGTATAATTGTGTTGGTAATTGTTTTTTCTTAGCAATTTCTTTTAATTTTTTAGGATATAATCCATTTGTTACAAGAAAAGTTGATTTTCCTCTTCTTCTCAATTCGGATATAAGCTCTCCAATCTTAGGATAAACCGTTGGCTCTCCAGATAGAGAAATTGCAAATTGCATTGGTTCTTGAGCCTCTTCCCACTTTTCCATGTTTGCTTTGCTCAACTGTATTTTTTTTGAATGTTTATCTATCTTAAATCCTTGAAGTAATTTTCTTTGAGCCTTAATACAAGAATCAATAATTTCTTTCGGTGAATCATATTTTCCAGATATTTTTTTACCAGTTGTTAACTCAATTGCTCTCCAGCAATGCACGCACTGATTCGGGCAAAAAAGAGAAGGAGTCATCTGACAGCATCTATGAGAATCAATTCCATAAAATTGCTCTTTATAACACACCCCTTCATCTCTCAAAGAATTTTTTGTCCATCTACAAATTTGAACTGCAGAATGTTCATTTTTTCCTGCAATCTCATAATGTTGTTTATGCAGAACTTTTTTTACATTTGCAGGAAGCATAAATAAGAATAATTAATTAAGATTTTAAAGGTTTAGAATAATAATTTCTTTAGCGTCACCTAAAAAAATTCCATCCCCACATAAGCATCAATCCAAGAATTATAAATAAGAATAAATAAGTAAGGAATGCAAAAGCCTGCTTAGCAAATTTCTCACTTTTTGTTATACCTAATACGCTTAAATAAAAGAACCTTCCACCATCAAATATTCCTACAGGAAGCATATTAACTATTGCCACACTTATACTTATTAATAAAATCCACCATAACAAATTGTAAATAAATGTACTGAACACCTCAAATTTTGGAATATAATACACATGTTCTTCCTTAAAGAATGATACTACCCATAAATACATTTTAGAACTTAATTTACCTGTATCTCTTGAATAAAATCCGATTCCAAGATAAGCTTTTTGAGGATCTTCAGGATCTTTTCCAAGAACTACATCAAGATTATATTTTTCGGTGTTATTTTCAATAACTTCAAGTGTCACGATATCCCCTGGTGAATATTTTTCAAGTTCGTATGCAAGTGTGTTTATGTTTTTTATTTCAACACCATTTATTCTAGAGATAGGGCCATTTAATCCAACTCTTATTGCGGGGCCATCGGTAAACAATATAGCCATACCATAATTATCTATATTTTTCTTTTGATTCTCAAAATTTTCTTTTGTTGTGAGATAAGTTTTTCCATTTATTTTTATTTCATTTAATATTGAACTATCTTGCATATTAATCAAAATATTTTCATAACTTGCTGATTTCAAAGGAATATTATTAACTGTTACATTACCTAAAATTGAAAAATTTGCAATTTCATAAGGATAAGTATCAAATGCAATTCCTGCAGGTTGAAAAGCCAAACTAAAAAATCCCCAAAGGATAAAGAAGAATAATATTGCAGTTAAGATATTGGCAAAAGTTCCAGCAGATAAAATTGTAAGTTGTGCAAATTTAGATTTTTTAGCCATTCTTTTTTCATCAAGTTCAACAAAAGCCGCCAAAAATACAGGTAAGAAAAATGGAAAAAATCCAAATCCGGTATTTTTAATCTTTATTTTATTATATGCTGCAAAGATTCCATGAGAAAACTCGTGGCTAATCGCTATAATTGCAAGTATCAAAATCCAATATACAAAATAGAAAGGGGGCATAAAATCCAGATTAAATAATTGTGGTAAGTAGGGTATCAAAGGCATTATTGGAGGAACCTTCACTGCATTTGAAATCTCCGGCCTAAATAAATAAATTTTTACAATGCTATAAACAAAATAAAATGCGAGAGCCATTAAGCCATAACCAATCATTATTGAAACATAACTTAAAACTTTCAAAGTTTTTTCATATTTTTTACCAACATAATTAATTAATTTTATTCCCCAGCTTGTTTTATATAATAACAGAAAACCTTCCTTTTTGAGATTCTTTTTCCCTCTATAAAGAAACACTGAAATGAAAATTGCAAATAAAGCTAAAAGTCCTAAGTCATAAAAAATTATGTTCATTTTCACCCTTTTTACTATCAAGCAAGATTACCTTTTATATCTTTATTTCTTTCTTATAGGCCTGAAAGATTTTTTTCCACATTTTCTACACTTGATTTTGCCTTCTAAAATCTTAATTGGTCTAGCATGAACTTTACTTTTACAATTTTTACATACAAATACATTTTTGAAAAGTCTATTCATAGCTTCTACAATTTTTGCCATAGTTAATCAAGAAAAAGTAGGTTTTTAAAGGTTTTTCAAGAAAAACCTTTAAAAATAGGGCACCAAATCAATTTCCGACAAGTTATTAATAATAAAATTCTCCATCAAGATTGTTCCACATTACCTGTACATTTGATAATTAGCTAATATCTCATAATTGTTCAAAGTATATGTAGCTCACAGAAGTTTAGGAAAAAGAGGTGATAATTATTCACTCTCTTTCTCTTCTTTCTTGTTTTTAACCTTTTTCAAATCTGCCTCAATCTCTTTTACTTGAAGTTCTAAATTGAATATTTCTTTGAATTTATCTGCAAATAACTCAACAAACTTAGCCAATGGCTTTTCAACATCAATCATAATTTTATTTCCTTCAATATTAAATTTGAAATCTTTTCTAAATAAGAAATCCATAAAATGTTTAATTTTTTCATTCAAATCCTCTATTTTTTTATTTATCTTAACATCATACACAACTTCTTTTCCAGCGATAGGATGATTAAAATCCACTCTTACTCGTCCACCAGAAACTGAAAGCACTTTTGCTACTCTTCCATCGAAATTAAACATAACTCCTGGTATAGGATTTAATTTGTGCTCGTAAAAAAGTTTCAAAGGCATAATTTGAATTAATTTCTGATCTCTTAAACCAAATGCTTTTTCTGGAGCAAGAGAAATTGTATACTTTTCAGGTTTATCCGATTTTCCAATCAAATAATCTTCAATTCCTGGAAGAAACATGCCCTGACCCAATGCAAAAACAAAAGGTTTTACAAGCTTTTCAGAATTCTCCAAATTTGATTTAGCCAAATCCTCTTTTATATTTGAATCAAAAATTTCACCAGTATCTTTTATCTTTCCAGTGAAGTCTATCTCGATAAAATCGTTTTTTTGAAGTGTCATAATTTAGCGATGAAATGATAGTTTAAAAATATTTGGAAATAAATCAGCCCGTTAATTATCACATCTTTTATCCAAAGATGATTTTTATTGAGTTATTTACTGATTATGAAATATGTAAAAAATGTAACTCAAATATGAAGAATATGTGGCCCAATTTATCTTAAAATTAGTTTATTATTAATAATTGTTGAATTGATTTTAATAATTTTTTCTAATAAAGTTTATAAATACAAACTTTTTAGCTTACTTATGGTGTTGAAAATAATTGATGCAACAGAGGTTAGAACTGGAAATAGTATTATTGTTGATGGAATTCCTTGTACTGTTAAAAGCGTTGATATAAGTAAGACTGGAAAACATGGACATTCTAAATGTAGAATAGAAGCTATTCCTATGATAAGCGGTCCAAAGAAAGTTTTTGTTATTCCAGGACACGATAGACTTGAAGTTCCAATCGTTAATAAAAGAAAAGGTCAAGTGCTTTCAAAAGCAAATGGAAATGCAAGTGTAATGGATCTTGAAAGTTTTGAAACTATTGAATTGGTAGTTCCAGAACAAGAAGTTTTTGATTCTTTGGTTGAAGGAGAGAATTGCGAGTATTGGGATATTGAAGGACAGAAGATTGTTAAGAGAAAAGTTTAGTTCTGAATACGAATTGTTAATAAGATTATTTTTAATTGAATAACTAATTATCACCTCTTTTGATTTGACGATAATTAATAAGGAGTTTTATAATAATATTATGAGTAAAAATGTGGAGCAAATATAAGTAATATGTAGCTCAAGCACGTTTGGGACTTGTATCATTAACAAATTAGTCAAGAGTGATAATAATTTTTAAGGATTGGTGTGTGCCTATTTGTAACTACTCTCCAAACCACAACAATCCTTAAAAATCCAATAGTTTTTTTCTAAGCATGGCTGAATTCAGTGAAAAAGGGGGAAATGCTTCTGCAGACTATGAACCTAATATGGAAGTGCGTGAAATTGATCAAGAACTCGAAGAGCTCATAAAAAAACAGATAGCTAAAATAAAAGTTGTGGGTTGTGGTGGAGCTGGAAATAACTCTATAAGTAGGATGCGCGAAATTGGAATAAAAGGTGGAGAATTAGTTGCAATAAATACTGATGCTCAAGATTTATTATATGCAAATGCCGATCAAAAAATTTTAATTGGAAAAGAAATAACTGGAGGATTGGGTGCAGGAAGTAATCCAAGATTGGGTCAGGAAGCTGCAAAGGAATCTGAATCTGAAATAAAAAAGAAATTAATGAGTGCAGATATGGTTTTCATAACTTGCGGTTTAGGTGGAGGAACTGGAACTGGAAGCGCTCCAGTTGTAGCTGCTATAGCAAAAAAACTTGGAGCATTAACCATCGGTGTTGTAACATTTCCATTTACAATTGAGGGTAAGAAAAGGGTTGAAAATGCGATGGAAGGTTTAGAAAAACTTTCTTCAATAGCAGACACTTTAATTGTTATTCCAAATGATAAATTACTTGAACTTGCCCCAGAATTACCATTACACACTGCATTTAAAATTGCGGATGAAATTCTTACAAATGCGGTTAAGGGTGTTACAGAATTAGTTACAACTTCCGGATTAGTTAATTTAGATTTTGCGGATATTAAAGCTGTAATGACTAATGGGGGAGTTTCCTTAATAGGTTTAGGTGAGTCAGATAGTGTTAACCGAGCGGTTGATGCAGTTGAAAAAGCTATGAGCAATCCTTTACTTGATGTAGATATTGCAGGAGCTACTGGAGCATTAGTTAATATTGTGGGTGGAGCAGATATGAGTTTAGAAGAATGTAAAATTATAATTGAACAAGTTGGAAATAAATTAAGTCCCGATGCAAAAATGATCTGGGGGGCTAAAATTTCTCCAGATATGGAAAAATCCATTCGTGTTTTGTTAATTGTTACAGGCGTTAGAAGTTCTCAAATTTTAGGTAGTACAGAATCTCTTGAAAAATTAAGAAAGCAGGAGATTGAAGACGAGCTTGGAATTGAGTTCATAGAGTAAATTTAAAAACTAGTTATTCTTTATTTCAAAATGTCAGCAATAGAATATGTAAAAACGTTTCTTTCAAAATGTGGAAGAGTGTGGTTAATTTTGAAAAAACCAAACAAAGAAGAATATAGTCAGGTTTCAAAAGTTTCAGCGATTGGAATAGTTTTGCTTGGGGCTATGGGCTTTCTAATATCTTTAATTATGAAGATGTTTTTTGCGTAATTTCTACAAACAAAAACTTTTATAAACCCCTAATTTTAAATACTTATATCTGCTTCTCAGATTATTGGAAGTAGTGTGAACACAAAATGATTTTCATAATAAAAGTTACAACAAATAAAGAAGAGAAAGCTGTTGAAATGATTGCTGACAGAGCGGTTAAAAAAACACTAAATGTATTTTCAGTTTCAAGACCTCATGGTTTGCGTGGTTATATTCTTTTAGAAGCAGAAGACAGAGAATCTGCAGAAGAGGCTGTTTTTAATCTTCCTTACATCAAAGGTATCGTCGGAAAAACTATTTCTTATGAAGAAATAAAAAATATGGTTGAACCTTCAATGACTACTGTATCAATTAAAGAAGGAGACATTGTAGAATTGATAGCCGAACCATTTAAAAAGGAGAAAGCCAAGGTTGTAAGAGTTGACAAGCAAAAAGAAGAAGTTGTTGTATCTCTTCTTGGAGCAGTTGTTCCATTGCCTGTTACAGTTAAAATCGATAATGTTAAAGTAATCCGTAGAGAGGATTTACAGGACGAAGAAAATGCTAGTTAAACTTTTAGTTGAAGGCGCAGGTATGACACCAAATCCCGTTCTTAGTCAGAAGCTTGGACCTTTAGGTATTCCAATGCCTCAAGTAATTCAAAAAATAAATGAAGCCACTAAAAATTTTAAAGGACTTAAAGTTCCAATAGAGTTAGATATCGACGCTGCTACAAAAACATTCAGTGTAAATGTTTTTTCTCCACCTGTTTCAGGACTTCTTAAAAAAGAATTAGGAATTCCAAAAGGTTCTGGAGAGCAAGCAAAATACAAAGTAGCAAATGCTTCAATTGAACAATTAATTGCAGTTGCAGACACAAAACTCCCAAACATGCTTTGTAAAGATTTGAAAACTGCTGTAAAAAATGTGGCTGGAACTTGTGTAAGTTTAGGATTATTAATTGAAAACAAACCTGCAAAAGAAGTAGTTAAGGAAATAGAAAAAGGAGTTTATGATAAAGAAATAAAATCAATTTTAACAACTACCTCTCCAGAAAAATTAGCAAAATTAAGTGCATATTTCGAAGAAGTAAAGGTTAAACAAGAAAAACAGATGAAGCAAGAACAAGCTGCTAAGGCTGCTGCTGACGAAGCTGCGGCTGCTGCTAAAGTACCTGCTGCTGGAGCTGCTCCCGTAGCTGGAGCTGCTGCTACAACTGTTGTTCCTGCTGCTACTGCAAAAGCTGCAGCACCGGCAAAAGTAGAAGCCAAGAAAAAATAAGAATAATTTCTTTTTATTAAGTACAAAGATATTTATACCTTAGTTATTCTATATTGTAACCTGGTTTGTGTTATAAAATGGATAAGAAACAAAAAGAGATTATATTAGAATTAAAAGTAATTTCTAAACAACTTGGACACACTATAAAAAGAAGAGATTCAAATTATAGATTATATCAAGAATGTTTGACCCATTTTGGTTCTTTTAATAAGGCAAAAGAAATTGCAGGTCTAGAAACAAAAAATAATCACATAAGACAATTTCATAAAAATGCATTTATTCAAGATAAGGATTTTGCTAGAATTGCAAGTTATTTAACATTTGATGGGCATATTTATAAGAATTTAAGGGCATTTTATTTTTGTTCAAAAGACATAAATCAACTAAAAGAATTTGAAAAAATTATAAACAGAAAGTTTGGAATTAACGGAAAATATTATTTCAATAATGGGGGAGCGTTTGAGGTTAAAACTCATAAATTTATTATTTTCAATAAAATTATTGCAGAAGAATTGGTAAAAGCAGGCATTCCTAAAGGAGAAAAAGTATCTCAATCTTTTTCAGTTCCTAAATGGATTTTATCTTCAAAAGAACTTTCTAAGGAATATTTGAAAATAGCTTTTCTTTGTGAAGGATGTCTTGAAAAAAGAAAAAAGTCTAGAATTGCAATCAATATAGCAAAAATTGAAGATTATTTAGAAGACGGAATTCATTTTATGAATGAATTAAAAAATATGTTATATTATTTTGATATTAAAACAACTCCTGTTTATTTAAGTGGAAAAAGGATAAGAAAAAAAGACGGAAAATTAAGTAAAGACATCAGATTTAGGCTAATTACTTCAGATAGCAACAAGTTTATAAACAAAATTGGATGGTTAAAATAGTGTGAGGATATGGGGTAATCTGGTTAGCCTATGAGGTTTGGGACCTTATGATCCCGGTTCAAATCCGGGTATCCTCATTTTTAGGGGCTTCCACAAACCTTTAAAAACCAATTTCAATATCAAATAGTATCTAAGAAAATGACAACAAAATCAAAAAAATCAAAATCAGCAGGAAGATTTGGATGTAGATATGGAAAAAGCGTAAGAGCTAAAGTTGTGCAGGTAGAAGAAAAACAAAGACAAAAACAAAAATGTCCTTTTTGTGCAAGAATGGGAGTTAAAAGAACCTCGAAAGGTGTTTGGAAATGTCCGCGATGTTCAAAAACCTTCGCTTCAAATACTTATTATTTAGAATAAAATGGCAACCTACAAGTGTTTTAAATGTGGAAAGAAATTGACAGAAAAGAATCTTGAGAAGAGATTTGTATGCACAGAATGTGGAAGCAAAATCTTTTTCAAGCCAAGACTTAAAGTCAAGAATGTAAAATCTGATTAATTAATTTTTTTTAAAATGGAACAAGAAAACGAAAAAATTCAGGAAATTCAAATTTTAGAGCAGAATATGCAAAATTTACTTTTACAAAAACAGGCTTTTGAAATGGAAATTTCAGAAACTGAGGCTGCTCTTGAAGAGATTGAAAATTCTGGTGACGATGTTTATAAAATTGCAGGTGGAATTCTTATAAAATCTTCAAAACAAAAAATAAAATCCGAACTTGAGGGCAAGAAAAAACTTTTGGAAATGAAAATAAAATCTTTTGAAAAACAAGAAGCCCTTTTCTCGTCGAGAATTAATTCTGTACGCGACGACATAATGAAACATAATAAGAAGTAAAGCATACAATCAAGTTGCGAAATATTTATAAATAGACCATAATTAAAACTATCATGGTGTTAGACAAAATAAAAAGAGCGTTTTCAGGAGGAAATTCTAACTCTGGTGAAGAATACCTTGAAATCGATGTTGGACAAGAAGAGATACCTAAAAAGGTAATGATAAAACTTTTCACATTGCGCCAATACGATGACGTAAATGAAATTCTTGCTATTCTTAGAGAAGGCTATACAATTGCTATAGTTGACATAAGAGTACTAAGACAAAAGGATTCTATTGAGCTTAAGAGAGCTGTATCAAAGATTAAAAAAACTATTGATGCACTTGAAGGTTCAATTGCTGGGTTCGGAGAAAATGTGGTAATCGCTGCTCCATCATTCGCTAAGATTGATAAGCAAGCAGAGAAGCCAAACCCTGATCAATTAAGAAATAAGTTTGATTTGGATTAAAAGTTCAATTCTAAAGCTTTAAAATATCTTTTGATTAGTTAGTTCTATGAAAACCCCTACTCTTTTCATTCCCGCATATTTGAAAGAAGAAGTTAATGAGGATAAAGTTAAATCTATTCTCAAAGAGCTTCCAACTAGCTTATTAGTAGCTTACTCTATACAATATAAGCATCAAGCTGAAAAAATAAAATTAATTATGTCAAAATATGATAAAAAGATTACAGGATTTATTCAAGTGCTAGGATGTTTTAAGCCAAATTTAACAAAATTCAAACACACTCAGGCAATTCTATTAATCTCTAATGGCAGATTTCATGCGGTTTCTCTAGCGCAAGAAACAGGTCTTCCAATTTATATATACAATCTATCTGAGCTACATAAAATCTCTCAAGACGAAATAGAAGCTCTAAAAAGAAAAAAGAAGGCGGCATATATGAATTATCTTAACTCAAAAAGAATAGGAATAATTGTTTCAACCAAGCCTGGGCAGAATAGATTAAAGGAAGCAGAAAAATTAAAAGTTCAACTGCAAAAACAAAACAAAGAAGTTTATTTGTTCACAACAAACAACATAAATTTAAGGGAATTTGAAAACTTTAACATTTCTTGCTTCATCAATACAGCCTGTCCAAGATTGGATTTTGATTCAAATAAGATAATTAATATTTGGGATTTGAATTTTAAAGATAATTAATAAGAAATTTAATTACTTGGTAACTAACAAATCTAATCTCTTCGGGTATTTTTTTCTAAAAAACTTATTATCGCAAGACCTTCCTCATCGCCTGCCAATTCAAAACAATTTCTTGCACCATAAGTCTTTTGCCAATTATTATCGCTTCGTATAGCAATATCTCCCATTTTTCTTGCAGCATCTTTCATTCCTGCAGCAACATAATATTTAGCCGCTTCATCATATGCCTTGTTATTTTCTGCTATTTGAGCGGCTATTAATGCTTTATCAACTGGGAGTGGTAAGTCAATCATTTCATAAAGTATTCCAAATTGTGAAAAATTGTGGTCAAATCTTACAAAGTCCCCCTCTTCAAGCAAATTGTTCGCAAACTTAGCTATTCTTTGTTTAGCTTCTTCAAGATTATATCTCGATAAATAATCAAAAGCTAATTTAATCGAAGGCAGGGGTTGTCCGTGAGACCAAGCATTTCTTGTACTTTCAATTGCTCTTGATTGGGCTAATATCTGCTCTCCCTTAGTTTTATATTCCTGGGGCTGAATAGTATCGCCGGCTCTTTCATAAATATTTAGAGCCTCCCATTGATTACCTTCCTCAAAAAATTTATCTCCAAATTCCTTAAAATCTTTAGGAGTAAATGAATGTTGAGTTTCATCCATGTATTTGACAACTCTATTAAATAGCCATGACTCTTTTCCATCTATGGCAATAACTTTTGCTCTATTGTGAGGTATGGGTAATTTTTGTTGTTCATAAAATTCGAAAGCATCTTTATACATTCCCTTTTCCAGTGCAATTTCAGAATATTTTTTAACTTGTTTATCAGATAATTTTTTCCCCGCAACAGCCAAAAATTTCGTGCCGTCACTATATCTTCCTTCATTTAAAAATTGGTTTGCAACTTCCTCTGCCCTAGTTACTGCTCTTCCAGCATCTAAAGCCATTGCAGCTCTAAATCGCGAATACTCTCCTTCATGAGCAAGGATATCATTTGCAAGTTCTATAGATATCTCCTCCGGAAGTTTGTTATGGCACATTAGAATCTCCAAGAAATTTTTCCCAGCTTTTTTTTCTTTATCCGACCCGCTATGGTATAAATATACTCCCCATTGAAGAAGTTGCTCCCATTGTTGTCCTAAATAAAGATAACGACCTGTTGTTTCAAAATCACGTTTTTGAAATGTTCCTTCAGCAGCCTTGGCATAGATTATTGGTACTTGTTCTTGTGGAAACATTGACATATCAATCTTACTTGCATGCCTAAGTTCCTCCGCATTATCAACCAAAATATTAACAATCCTTTCTAAATCCATCATCAGAGAAAATTAATTAGTTGTTTTTAAGGATTATTGTGATAAAATATAAATCAAAATAATTTTACACCTTCGCCATTCCAAATAATGTTTTCAATGCCACAATTATTGTAGCCGGAACAAATAAAGCTAGAAGTGCTCCAAATATTGAGGTTACCATATCTCCAATTCCTATTCCTATTAATGAGCCTCTCACACTATCCATTCCAAATTTACTCACAACTACAAGCACTGCTCCTATTAATAGAAAATTCTGTGCATCTTTATTATCGGGTATTCTTATTGAAAATCCCACAATCAATCCAAGCACTACAAGTGCTCCATAAATAGCTGAACTATAGTTCATTACATTTTCAAGAGAAATAAGTTGAGATGCAGAAAGCCCTATAATAATAGCTAGTATCACTCCAATAAGAAAAGCCCACGCCCCCAAAGTGTTTTCTTTTGATGTAATTGCCATTTTACTTAATAATAAGATTTTTATTAAATATTAAAAATTATGAAATATATAAATATTTCCGTCGATTCAAACTCTGTTTTGAAATAAACAATTGTACTATATATTTTAAACAAGCGAAATGTTTATAAACCATAGTAACTGCAGAATGATTACATAAAAATGAAGGCAAAAATAGCTTTATTGATGGTTGCAAGCGTTCTTGCAGTTTTCTTAGCAATTAGTTTAGTTAGTGCTACAGTTACAATAACTGGTGCACCTGCAAATATTGCTCAAACAAGCGGAACTTTTTCATTCCCTTTAAATCTTACAAGTGATGTAACTACTACAACTGCAACTTCATTAAGTATCGCTTCTATAACAAGTGGTACAAATTCAATTGTATTTACACCAAGCATTACTTCAATTCCTGCTGGTAATTTAGTTGCTAGCACTGTTTATCCAATTACTGTTACTTATACTATACCTAGCGCTTTTGAATTTTCATTGGGAAGATCTTACAGCACAAGTTTGATTTTAAAAGATCCTGCTAATGTTACTTTAGGAAGTCAAGCTATTTCAGTTGCAGAAACAAAATATTGCGCCTCTGATATAAATAATGATGCTGGTTTAGCTGTAAAAATTGAAGGATTCGATATTATAAGCGGATTTGGAGAAGATGACGATTATATGTATCCTAATGATGAAGTTGAATTCACAATAAATGTTGAGCCTAAGACTTACGATATGGACAATATTGAAGTTGAGTGGGCTTTGTACTCTAAAGATGGCGAAGAAATAATGAGTGATACTGAGAGTGATTTCGATTTGGAACAAAATGATGATAAAGATGTTATAATCTCTGTAAAAATAGATCCTAATGATTTAACTGCAGGGGTTAATGATTATGTGCTTTATGTTAAAGCAACAGGTGATGGAAATGGACAGATAAAAGGCGATGACAAAGATTCAGCTGCCGCAGGAGATGGCGTATCTTCTTGTGCAAGTACATCAAAGAATGTAGAAATAGTTACAGATGATGAATTTATGATAATTGAAGACTTAAAAGCTTTCCCAGAGAATGCTACTTGTGGTTCAGAAGTTGAAATTACAGGAACAATTTGGAATATTTGGGATGATGATCAAGCAGATGTTTCAGTTACTGTTATAAATACAGAACTTGGAGTAAATGAAAAAGTTTTAATTGGAGATATAGATTCTTTTGATAGTGCAGATTTCAGTTACAAAATAAAACTTTCAGATAGAGTTTTAGCAAAAACTTATCCTGTTAAGCTTATAATTGAAAATGAAGATGGAGAGACTCTTCAAAACAAAGATGATGTTGAAGCTGAATTCGAAGTTAAGGTTGCTGTTGAAGGCACTTGCGCTCCTACACAATCAGTTACAATAAGTCCTTATGAAATAGTTTCAGCAGGAAAAGTTGGAGGAAAATTAGTTGTTACAGTTCCAATTTCAAACTCTGGAGCAGATCTTACAAATTACAAGTTAAATGCAGCAGCATATACTGAATGGGCTGAATCAGCTACTATAGATAAACCCACTCTTTCACTTGGAGCAGGTCAATCTGGAGAAGTTACAATAACATTCAATGTTAAATCTGGAATAGAAGCTGGAGAATACTTCTTCAATATGGAAGTTACTTCACCTGGTACAACTTTCGCAAAAGTACAACCTGTTGGAGTTAATATTGAAAAATCAAGCTTTAGTCTTCAAAGTACTTTCGGAGACAAATGGTACCTTTGGGTTATCGGAGCTGTAAATGTAGTTTTGATTATAATCATAATTGCAGTTGCTCTTAAAGTTTCAAAGGGAAGCGATTAAATTTATTTTTTTAATTTAATATTTTAAAATGTCTAAACTAAGAAATTCTTTATTAGGTTTGGCTTTGAGTTTAAGTTTATTTGGATGTTCTGATTGTGGGAATAAAAATAAAAAACCAGCAAATTCTTGCCCATATACAATACTCCATCTCAATGCAAATGACGAAGTAATCTATGGAGAAAAGGCCAGTGGTGTTGATTCTTTTCGCGGGTCTTTTAGATTTTATCCCTGTAATAGTGGAAATGACTCTTCGGAATATACAGAATTACCGTTTCAAGGTCATAGTATAAAATTCAAGCAATAATTTTAATTAAAAAATGAAAAAATTTGTTAAAGAATTGGGTGGAAAATTGAATGTTGAAAGAGTGACTACAGGTCAAGAGTTAGAGGGGGGGAGATCTAGACCTGGAGAGGTTTATTTATTTGAAGACGCTAAAGGAAGATGTTATATTGGAAGTTTAGAATTGTCTTCAGATAGCGGAGTACATCTAGCTTATAGAGATTCTTCTTCAATTATAAGAACTGTTCCAGTTGGGCAACTTTTTTATAAAAATCCTTTGGAAGGTCGTAGAATTATTCCTGAAACTCCCAAACTATACAAAATAATTCCTAAATATCTTAATTAAGTATTATTTTCTTTTAATCTTAATTTTTTTCATCAACTTTTTTTCCCTTCTTTTTTTCAAATAATCCTTCGCTTTCTTATGCAGATCTCTTTCATAAATATTCAATATAATCCATCCAATTGCATAACCAAGTATACATCCAAACACCACATCACTCATATAATGCAGTCCAAAATAAATTCTTGAAAAAGCTACCATTCCTGCAAGAGTAATCCACAAATATTTGAATCTAGGAAATTCTTTATCTAGTATAGGTAGCGTTGAGAATACCATCATTGCATGAAAGGATGGAAAAGAATAATCATATGTAACACTCCATGCTTGCTGTAGAAGTATTGGTATTTGAGGCAGGCTGAATATTTGAAATGGTCTATTTCTTTGAGCGATGGCCTTCATTGTAAGATTTAGTGCAGCATCTATCGCAAGAATTATCCACAATGGAGCAATATAAAATCTTTTTTTGCTAGCCCAAAGAAGCAAACTAGTGATTATAAAAAAGATTGTAATACTTGAGCCCAAAAGAGTTATACCTAAAAAAATACTATCTAAGGCAGGAGTTCTTAGTCCGGTTATAAAAAATACAATATCTTTATCAAAATAAACTACAAGACCATAAATTAAAATTACAATTAAGACGTCCACAGCTATTTTAAACCACTCTCTTTTGTTCACTATATTTGTAATGCCAACTTATTTAAATAACTTGTCTTATTCACTATAATGAATAAAATATTGCAGGATTATATTTTTATTTTTATAAGATATATAATATTAGTGATTGTCGCTTTACCGAATTTTTATTTATTTTATTTAATTTTTACTCCATTGACAATTTATGCTTCTTATGGTATTCTAAATGTTTTTTATAATTTAACTTTAAATCAAAATATCATTCAAGTTGTGGGATGTACTTCTATTGAAATAGTTCCAGCATGCGTAGCAGGAGTAGCATACTACTTACTTTTAGTTTTAAATCTTGCAATTCCAAAAATTGAAATTAAAAAAAGATTATTTTTGTTTTTATCTTCTTTTTCTATGCTCTTTTTAATAAATGTTTTAAGAATTTCAATTCTTTCAGCTATGTATATAAATAATATAGCCTCATTTGATGTAATTCATAAAGTTTTTTGGTATGCTGGAAGCACAATTATCGTCGTGATAATATGGTTTTTGAATATAAAACTATTTAATATAAAAGGAATTCCTTTTTACACTGATTTAAAATTTATGTATCAAAAAATCAAAGGAAATTAAAATGTTAGATTTATTGCTTAGTTTAATAGAATTTATTCTTCACATAGACTTGTATCTTGGAAGTTTCATATTAAAATATGGATTTTTTGTTTATGGAATTATTTTTATCATAATTTTTATTGAAACAGGTTTAGTAATAATGCCATTTCTCCCAGGAGATTCTCTTTTATTTGCAGCCGGAGCATTTGCAGCTATAGGCTCTCTTAATTTGTTTATATTATTTCTTATATGTGTAGGAGCCGCAATAATCGGGGATACTATAAATTATTGGGTTGGAAATAAATTTGGAAGAAAATTATTCAGAAAAGAGGATTCTTGGTTATTCAAACAAAAATATCTTATAGAAACCGAGAAATTTTATGAAAAACACGGAGGAAAAACTATTATTTTCGCTCGTTTTATTCCATTTATAAGAACTTTCGCACCTTTTGTGGCAGGCATGGGGAACATGCATTATTCAAGGTTTTTATCCTATAATGCGCTTGGAGGATTAGCCTGGGTGTCTTTATTCGTATTTGCAGGATATTTCTTTGGGACTATTCCATTTGTAAAAGAAAATTTTAGTCTAGTAATTATGGCAATTATTGTAATTTCAATTCTACCAATAATCATTAAAGGATATTTTGGTTATAGAAAAAGTAAGAAGATAAATTATTAATAATAAAAATGCTTGTTCATATTTGAGCCACATTTTTTGCTTATCTAATAATCTCATTAAACATCATAGTCAAAATAAAAGAGGTAATAATTAATAGGTAATAAAATTATCCCTTCTTTAACACATTATCATTCACATAAACAAATGCTTCTGTCATAAACCTTTCAGTTCCCTTAAGCACTTCACAATTAGCTATGTTTATGTAATAGCAAGCTGGTCCAAATTGTTCTACACTAGTCTTTCCATCTTTGCTACTTCTTAAAGAAATTAATCCATATCTTCCTTGAGCATCACATTGAGCAGAAGGGTCTTTTACTATTTCAGTACCCACGAAACTAAAGAATTGCACCATATTAGCCACGGCAATAACTCCATCCCCATTACATGTGAATCCTTCAGATTCTATTGCCATTTTTGGTTTCAATACCATTTCTCCAGTGAAAGGAATCTCTTTATCCAATTCTCTAGGATCATTTCTTATATAAAAATTATAATCAGTTAACACTCCTTTATACATCGTAGGAAATTTTGTTCTGTAAAAAGTTATTTGACCTTCCTGAACCACATCTCCAGTTATTCCTCTATATTGAAAATGAGATTTAAAATAACTCACAGTCATCCAAATTATAAGCATTAAAATAATCACTCCAATTGCAAAAAGCACCCATTTAAGAATTTTTTTATGTCTTTTAACTTCCTCTCTTGAAGCATGGCTTTGTTCTATTGCGCCACAAAGTGTTTTATACTCAATCTTTCCATCCTTTCCTTCAGTTTCAAAAGTCTCGCAAACTTTCTCTTTTTCAACAGGACGTTTCTCTCTTCTATCCATTTTATTAAATCACTCCTTTTGTTTATAAGCTTTGTTATTTTTTGGAGTATATATAATTTATCTTACTAAAACAATTAATAATAAAACTATTTTGAGAATATATTGGGCTACAGATATCTTGAACCATTATGAGTAATCTAATAACATTATGAGCAAAAAATGTGGAGCAAATATAAGGAACAAGTTGCACAAACATGTCTAAGAATTTGTTTCATTAACAATCCGTCAAAAGAGGTGATAATCAATTATTTTATTCTGTATATAATCCTAACATTTTTAAGACAAATACATCAGTAATTTTTTCAATTTCGTCTCTTTTTCCATATATAAAAACACATTTGTTTTCTTGAACTATTTTATTTTCAGAAGCCTCTTTTATAATAATAAAATTATCAGAGCACGATTTTATGGGTTTGCCTTCACAGATAGTTTTATTTGCATCTGAAGCTAAACAAGCATCTTGTGTTCTTTGAGCAATCTGATAAAAATCATTGTAAATTGTTTGCCCTAAATATTCCTCCTCAGAATAAATATATAATGGTACATTCTGATAACTGCTCATAGAATTTGTCACGTTTATATAAGTTTTGGGAAGTTCATTCGGATTGCTGTTTAAAATAAAATTCATTTCTCCTATAGTAAAATACCATAAATCATTGCTTTCTATAAATTCATATCCATTATAATTGACCTTGTTTTGATTGCTATTTGAATTATCTCCCGAATTACTGCCTCCAAACATATAAAGTCCAGTTCCAAAAGTACTAAGCACCATTACTCCAACTAAAATAATAGTTAAAATTAAATTTCTTCTTTTAGTGCGTCTTTCCATTTCTTCCGCAGAAGTTATCTTTCTTATAGCCATAATATAAACAAACAAAAATGCTTTTTAAAGATTGTTGGACGGTTAAATTATTAATAAACTAATTTTAAGAATAAATTGAGCCACATTTCTTGCACATATTTTTATTAAGGGTTATATGGCTCCCGACTAATAACCTCATAAATTTACCCTCAAACATATTTACATTAATAATTCGTTCAGTTAAAAGAGGTGATAATAAATAATTAAATATAAAGCTCTCGCCAAGCAATAAAAAAAGAAAAGAAAAAAGAAAAAAATTAAAAACTAATGTTCTACTTAAGGACCGATTTTCTCAGCACTTGTATCAACACCAGTAGTTGTTAAGTAATCAACAGCAGCAACAGTGTCTGCAGCTTCATAACCAGCAACCAATAATGCTAATTTTCCAGTTGTGTATTTGTCAGCATATCCTTTTATGATATACTTACCTACTCCAACAGTTGTTAATTCAGTGAATCTTGCACTACACGCAGCTTCTCCTACCAAAGTAGCAGCAACTGAGTTAATACAACTTCCACCTACAACAACCAAGTTCTTTGAACTTACTGAACTTATTTCAGAATCCTTTACAACAACACTACCTAGTTTAGCACCAGCAGCACTTGAAGAACTTGTTACTATATTTGCAGCTTCCGCAGCAATATATAAGTCAGCATATACCTGTTCATCAGGATAGCTTACAGCAACATCCTTTCTATCTGAGTCTGTTCCGTCAAGAGTATATAATACTCCCCAACGATCTGCACCTTTAGTTATTTTACTATCAGCAACAGTTGTGTCAGACCAATCATTATCTGCCCATGTACTATCTATAGTACTAATACCAATTCCAGCACCAGCATCTTCGATTGAGATAATCTGCGCATTATACACAGAAGCATCATCTTTTTCTTCAAAGATAACCACAGCAGGTTCATTAATGTTTGCAGTTTCAGTAGCATCTAATAATTGAACAGATGTAACATTTTCTACACCACCCACAACAGTAAAATTGTATTTCAATTGTCCTATTGGTATGGCACAAGAACTCTTGTTACTTCCAGTTAATATAGATGTATTCAACTGACAAATTGTAGTACCATAAGTTAAATTCCATACACTTGTCCATCCTGAAGTTGTTCCAGCAACAGCCATTGTAACAGGAGTATAACCATCTCCATCTGGGAATTCTAACTTAGTAACATTCATATGAACAGCATTAACTCCAGTCATAGCAACACTTGCTCTCTCTGGATTTGCTCCCATAGGAATAACTAATGGTTCATATAATGCAATCTTAGCACCTTTTGATGTCTTAATTGTAGGATAAATTACTAAATCTGTAGCAGTAGCAGTATCTGGATATCCCAATGTAACATTGTATGCTTCCGAAGAAGCAGTTGAATCCAAACTACCTAAATTTACAGTGTAAGACCTTCCTCCAATAGGAATAGTCCCAACTTGTTCAGCTGAAAATGTTGTAGTATAAGTATCTCCACTAAACACATCTGTAAATTCAACTTCATCTCCAGTATATGTGTCACTATCATTACTTACACTTGTCAATTCAACTAAATGAGCATCTGCTTCATTTCCAACAATAACATAACCTCCATAGTGGATTATTCCTCCTTCTATTACAGTTATGTTTTTTCCATTATCGTCAGGAGCAAGCATAGCACCTGTACTATTCTTAGCATTAGTCACATTTTGTACGATTTGTATTACTTTTGTATTGCTATTATAATCAGTCATTGTAAGTTCAACTTTATCGTCACCAGCAGCAGAAAGTTTGATATCCTCTCTTTTTGTAGTGTCATCATCTTTGATGCTCATTCCATTTTTGAAGTCAAGTTTTATTGTTCCAAAAACAGGATCTACAAAAGATTCTCCGGATTTCAAAGAGTCTTTATCAGATTCTGGAGCAGCAACTTGCAATATAATTGATGTACAAGCTCCTGTTGTTCCTCCAATGGTAACTCTAGTTCCTTTAACAGTAGTATCTGTTTCACCTAGTTTAACGTTATTTCCGTTTTTCAAAGTTATCTTTTCAGAACCTGCTATAATACTTGCAGATAATTTTAAGTTTGTTTCATCTGCTGTACTTACAGCTACAGTTAAACCATTGATTCTCTTTGAAGCAGCTTCATTTACTTCTTTTTGCTCTGAAACACCAGTACTATCTGTAACTTTAATAGTTGCAGCTGTATCCGAAGCAGAAACTAATTCAACAGTGTATGTCTTTCCTCCAATTGTTACATCAGCGGAAGGAGTATCACTTGTTAAAGCAAGCTTTTCAGCACTCTTCAACAATACTATTTGTGAGGAGTCTGAGGCTGCAGCGATTGTAAACTCTTGTCCAAACATTTTTAGATCTTCACCTTCTGTATCAGCATGTGTAAAGTTAATTGCTTTACTAAAAGTAGCAGTTTCATTATATATATAATTTCCTGTACTTGTATCAAGCTTTAATCCAAAAGTTGGTTCATCCTCATTAGTAGGTTGCTTTGCAAACACCACTGTAGGATAAGTTCCAGTATCAATTGTTTGGGTTATAGTTGCAGTAACATCTCCTGAAAAACTTTCACTTGCCAATATAGTTGGTAAATCAGTTTTAGTTATTATACTCTTAACTGAATTCAAACTATCATTGATGAAAAGTTTATCACTTCCACTGAACAAAGCAACAGCTTCACCGCTTATGCTTGTTGAAGTAGATGAGCTTCCTGCACCCATGAATGACTGAAGATCTTGTGAGATCTTGTAACTACCTACCTGATCTAGATCTGAAACACCAGCTCCAGTACCATATACGATAGCTACGTCAGCTACACCTCCGCTCACAAAAGGAGCAGGGTAATTAGCCGCACCAGCAATACCTGCACCCATTCCTAGCATTAAAACACTAGTAGCGATTGCAGTTATTTTCTTATAATTAAATTTCATTTTTTTATTTTTTAACCTCCTTTCACCTGTATGGTAAAAGTTGTCTATGACAACCTCTTCTGCATTTCAACATAACCGCATAGGGTAGCTGTTATCTATCGAAATGCTCTATTCCCTATAGAACACCTTGTAAGGTGTACTTACCCAAGCACATTTTTCTTTAAAAAGCTTGTGCTAGTTTTTTCGGTTCTTAGGGTTAAAACCCCTATTTTTATAGGTTTTATTTATAAATCTTTCGATGTCACTAAGTTATTAACACAAAAATAAGTCATTTCTAAAAGCCGATAAAATTATTAAAAACGAAAGGTTTTTAAGATATGGTATATTTTAATAATATATATAATAAAATAACATACATCATAAAATATATGTTTTTTTACCATGGCAAAGACAAAAACCTTCGAAATTGAACTAAAAGAAGCCAAAGGAGCTTTCAATATTTTTAAGTCTGCAACCTTCAATAAAGACACTTATGATTTTTCAAGTCTCTTAGCACTAAGACAGCTTTTAAGTAATGAAAAAGCCAGGATCTTGGATGCCATTAAAACTAAAAAACCTTCTTCTGTTTACGAGCTAGCAAAGATTCTTAATCGTGGTTTTAAATCTGTGAATGATGATGTTAAGTTATTAAAAAGATTTGGGGTTATTAATTTAGTTGAAGAAAACTTCAAAAATAGAAAACGTTTGCGCCCAGTTATTGTTCTAGATAAGATTGTAATAAACCTGAGTATTTGATACTAAATTATTAATAATAAAAAATTCTAAACGTGCTTGAGCCATATATTCTTCATATTTGTTCCACATTTTTTTACTAATAATATTATCAAGGAAAACCTAATAAAAATCAAATAATCTCATAAACTTACCCTTAGATATATTCTTATTAACAATTCGTTAAAAGAAAGTTATTATTTAGTAGTCGAATAAACTAGCAAGGTCACATTAATATCCTTTCCAGGCAAGGATTCTCCAGCATAATTATAATTACCCTGTCTGCTTTCGCTTGAAGTGGATTCTAGATTAAGAAGCTCTCCACTTGAGGCAGTAATAGTAAACTTGTACCCTTTCGTATCCATTCTTGAAACCCAAGTCTTATCAATTATTTCTTTAGTAAAAGTATCCATCATATCACAAGAAGTCTTTCCATCCTCACAATTTTCCCCTTCATTACAAGCCACGATTAATTGTTCCATAGTCATTCTTTCAAAAGAATTCTTGCATTCTGTAGTATATTGAAGATAAGCTCCTAGGAAATTTTCCATCTCAAAGTTTTCTACCCCTGGCACGCTTGATTTTGTTATAGAGAATCGTAGGAATATGAGCAACACCACTATAACTAAAACAATTATAACTGCAAATCCCACCATTTCTTCCTGGGCTTTACGATTTTTAATCAATTTTCTCAAATTAAGCATTTTGACTCCCTATGTAAATGACCGAAAATATTGCAATCTCGCATTTATCATATGTTTCTCCTGTTGAAGAATCTTTTCTGCATACAGTAATATAATTTTCTTCAGGTATTCCTTCTTTCTTACCTATAATATTCAATAAATTACAATTAGGATAGGTTCCAGAAGAGCAATCCACCGTCTGTCCAGCATATTCATCAGGATAAATTATACGTATTTCAATATTTTGCACTCCCCAAAGCGATTTGTATGCTTCAGATTTTTGCTTTAGTGCCATGGCCTTATCCAAATCTACACATGCAGCCTTCCAATTGCCAAAAGTTTCCCCGCATGAAAACTCTGGAGAATTAGCCAATCTAGAAACAAGCATTTTAGCTTGTTCCTGTTTCAAATTAATTGAAGTCTGGCTTAATCCCGAAAGCCATACTTTTAACACTATTATTCCCACAAGTGCAAAAAACAAAGTTATAGCTATAAGCACAAAAATCATTTGTTGTATCTTCATCTGTGCCTTTTTAGTTTTCATAATTTGAACTCCATAATTTACATTCACTATTATCTTCATTATTACTTTGAGCCTCATTAGCGATATCCTCAAGGCTAGCAAGCTCATCAGAACTTGCAAAATTACTATAAAATGAGATTAATGCACTCAAATCTGCACCCATGCTTTCTCCACATCTCGCAAAAATTATTTTTTGTTGATATAACTCTGCAATCATTTGAGCCCTTTTCATTAATCTATTTAATTGACATTCGTAAATAGTCTTATCTGAAAATATTGCAGCATACATTAGTGTATCTGTTAAAAATTTAGACGATTCTCCGTTTTTCTCAACATATTTATTAGTATAATCTACATTTATATCACAATCTTCAGAATTAAAACATACTTTAGTAATTCCTTTGATATCTTCACAATCGGAAACAAGTATATTCTCTTGGAAAGGTTGTGCAAGAGCATATTGAATATCATCTGGGGCATCTATAAAACAATATTTTTTATTTGCACTTGTTATATAAACTACGTCGGCAATTTTAAATGGAAGTTCAATAGGTTTCATAAACATGAAAAATTTCTTTCCTTCAGTAGGACTTCCAAAAAATAAATATCTATTCTCAGAAGATACCCCTTTTTCTTTTTCAGACCATTTATTAAAATTTTTCTGGGAAATATCTATACGCTGTTTTCCAAACGTTCCAGTGTCAGAACAATATTCATAAATTCTAGTATCTGCGCTTATTGTAATAAATGTGCTTCTTCCAGATTCAACACTTGATTCAAGCGATTCTACGGAATTCAAAATACTTTTAGAAGTTTCAACACTATTAACATCCTCTCCAACTCCTAGAAGCTTTACTGCCATATAAATCGATATAAATAAAATAACCGCTCCTACAATTATTGCAAAAATCCAAGTAAAAGACATTTGTAAAAATGCCCCTTTATCTCCCCTCTTCATCATAATTTATCAAAGGAGGATTTTGTTTTTAATTGTTTCTAAAAATAGATATCACCTCTTTTATTTGAACAGAATTATTATGTTCTTAGCTGATGATTAGATGTGCAAGCAGAGTACTCAATCTATTCTATGAAATATGTTTATTATTAATTCAAATCGTTTGGATATCCCAGAGTTCTGTACCCTTGGAGCTTAATTATTTATTCAATAAAACATTTTAGAAATTAATATCTTAACTCAAAGTAACTAAATTTTCCCCATAATTCTTAATCATAGTTATTTTTACTCTTCCGTTTTTGTTTTCAAAACATAATGGATTATTTTCTGCAGTAGATTTTTGTAAATCAATATGTGTTATTTTATACTCCCCACATTCTGTTCCAGTAAATGGATCAAATAATAAATTAAAATTTTTTCTAGCTTCAGCTTTAATAGTATCATACAAATCCTCATTTTCCCCTCGAGCAGTACTTTCAGTATCAATCAAACATATCATTTTTTTTCCTGCAGATAAACTATATCCACTTGCAGGAGTGTATGAGCCACCACTTCCATAATAAATTCTGTTTATATCTTCCTGAAATGTTCTAATAAGGTTTGCACTTTCAGTGCATTCATTAAAACTTGTAAATTTCCAGATTATATATCCTCCAAAAGACAATATTCCTACTATCATTATTATAGAAAAAATCATTCCAAAAGATAACTCCGTCTGCCCCTTTTTGTTTAGTTTCCTATATTTCATTTTTCATATCTAAAATAGTTTGTTTAAGTAAAGGTATCTTAATGGAAATAAACTTCCAAATTAATTCCTTATCAATTATAGAATATTTATGGCTTATAATATTTCTTAATCTTACAATATTTCTCCATCTAACCTCTTTGTGTTTGGTTTTAAGTTCTTTGGGAATCTTTATTGAATTTTCTCCAATTGTTTGCAGTCTCATTAATGTAGCATCCAATATCAAATCATCATTTAATTTTTCAATACTCTTTACAGACCCTTCAATTTTTTCTATAGATTTTAAGATATTATCAAGATAAATTTTATAATTTAACATACTTCGCCTCTTTTTTAACATAATTTAATTCCGGAATAAGATTTCTCTCAATCACTAAATCTATCTTTTTTTTAAACATTTTTTCCAAGAAATATTGAAGTTCCATATAATTATCAAAATCCATTCTATCAAATGTTACAAGAAAATCAATATCACTTCTATCATTAAAATTTCCCTTTAAGTAACTGCCAAAAAGACCAATTTTTTTAACTCCGAACTTTCTAAGTTGACTCTTTTTACTTAATATTTGACTAATTATATCTTTCACTTTCATAAATATACAATTCAAAAGAAGTATTTAAATTTATTTTTAAAATAAGCAACCTAAATTTCTAGGAACAACAGGCATACATCCAGGCGTTATAGGTCTATTTTCAGGAGCAACAGGCACATTTTCTATAACTGGAGGTTGATTTTCAGGAACGATTATATTAATTTTCCTTTCACAAGTTACTCCATTCGAAAATTCAGCTCTTAAAACATATTCTCCAGAGCCATTCATATACATACTCTCCAAATAATCTTGGGGGTTTGAATAATTTGGAACCGTTCCATTAATTCCAATTCCAACAAAAACAGTACCATAATTATAATATACAACATTTGAAGGAGTTAAAAATGTACTTATACCTTCAAGAGAAATATCTCTTTCAGTTCTTCCAATTAATTTCTTTTTGGTTTTATCTAATGAAGAAAGTATAACTTTTCCATTTTCCATTTTCTTCCCTGAAAGAACATTAACAATTAATGATCCTTTTGTTAAGTCTATATTATTTATATCCTCCGCACGATATTCTAAAATATTTATTCCTTCAGCATCATTAGTAATCTCTCGAAATATAGCATACATCTCACAAGTATTTCTTTGTGGTGCAGGAGTAGGCAAATTCATTATTACAGCATCGCTGTATTTTGCAGGCACCCCATTCACCCTCCATAAAAATCTGAATTTACTTCCCCCTAGGTCAATTAAATCCATAGGAGATACAGCAAAATTAGTGAGCGGAGTAGTGTTTGGTAAGTCAGAGCCAATAATTTGTTCATTATAATTATTAAGAGATTTTTTAGTCTCCAAACTTATAATATCCAAACTTATTTTCTTTTTACACAAATTACAATTTCTAACTTTCCATAAAGCACCTGCCGCAATACTTTCTGTTCTAGAATCAAATGCATTTTTAATTCCAGGTAATTCGCTTAGCTCCCATGATCCATCTCCATTTGCATCATTCCATCCATTAAAAGTGAATACTTCCGGCAATCCAAATGTCCAATTTTTTTCTTCCTCATTTTTTGCATATTCATTTATTACTCTTGCATATTCATTGATTATTCTCGCATACTCATTTATTACTTTTGCACCCTCTTCCAATCCTCCACGTAATTGTGCATTTCCATCTCTCAATGTTCTATTTTCTCCTTCCAAAATGTTTATTCTTTGTTCATACTGCTGTTGCTGGGCTCTAGCATTTTCATTAATTTGATTACAATTATTGCCATTTGATTCTGCTTGTATTCTTGCAGCATCTCTCATTCCTTGAGCTTGTGCCTCACCAGCCTGTCTTATTGCTTCATCTCTTTCTTGTTGTGCGAACTGATCTGCCATTCTACATGAAAATTCAGCATTTCCTCTCAGTGCTCTAGCTCTCTCGGGATCTGTTGCATTTGCAGCAAGATTTCTAGCTAATCCACATGCCGCAGCCCATGTAGCTGCCTGTCCATAAGCCACATCATTTCCAATCTTATAAGAATTATCTGGCGCTCCAAATATCAAAGCCCCTGCTGTTAATATTCCAGCCAATGTTTTATTGAATTTTCCCATGTTATTTTAATATATATTTAAGGATTAATTAGAGCAAATTTCAATGTTTTTTTAACAATTCCATCTATATTATAATTAATTTGAAAACTTCTATCATTTGGAAGTTTTTCTCTTAAATTAGAAATATTTTCATAACAAACAAAAAATTCACGTACAGATGATTCTGTAGCAGTAAATTCCTTACCTTCACAAAATATTGGATTATAACTTTTTTTTGTTTGTTCCCCAATTATAGTAATATTCCTTTTTTTACCAAATAAATCAGGAGTTACTCTGTTCAATAATCCAATCTTAAAATTATTTTCATTTGTATAAAAGATATTTCTTAAATCCCTAACCTCATTAGGTTGTAAAAGTCCATCTCCATTTGAATCTTCATAAGTTCCAAAAGTAAAAAATTCAGGCAATCCGCTTGTCCAATTTTGCCGGGCTTGCATTCTAGCTCTTTCTTCTTCCTCTTTTTTCCTAGCTTCCTCAATTTTCATCCTTTCAATTCTCTCATTTGATTCTGCTAGTATTCTTGCAGCCTCTATTGCAGCCGCAGATTCTCTTTTAGAATTAGATTCAGAATTTGCTCTATCTTGCATACCCCTTACAGCCTCATTAGCTCTTCGTATATTCTCATCAAATGTTGACTGTCCATAAGCCACATCATTTCCAATCTTATAAGAATTATCTGGCGCTCCAAATATCAAAGCCCCTGCTGTTAATATTCCAGCCAATGTTTTATTGAATTTTCCCATGTTATTTTCATATAATCAAAATATTTAAATTATATCATTTCAACGAGAATAAGCATTTTTAAGGTTTATGTAGGATGGATTTACAATATTACTAATAAAGTAATTAATAACAAAAATTTATGAGGTTTTCTAATATTAATACACTCTAAAAATTAATTCTTAAAATAATCCTTCATCAAAAACACTTGCACTTTCACTAGTACTTGCAGCATTTCCTCTCTCAAATGGCTGTACAATTACAGTACACTCGGATTGAAGCTTTGGCTCATTTCCATAATCATCTCTACATTTTACATAATATGTCTTTTGTGGAAGCCAGTCAATATAATGCTCTCGACTATCAAGATTTCTTATGCTTATACCTTCATCAAAATTATAATCACATGTATCAAATGAATACACGCACTTTGCATTTTCATTTGTAACAATTTTTGCCTTTGTTGAATCTCTATACACTCTCACTGCAATAGGAGCAGAGAAATCACTTTCAACTATGAAACTTGTAGGTTTTATCATAGCATTTCCACCAGCATCCACACATCTTATATACATTGTGTGAGGTCCATTTGTAAATTGAAGTTGTGAAGTATGCTTTGTTGAATGAGTGTTTATGAAAATATCAAATGGTCCATTAGCATCAGTAGCATAATAACAAGTTGACTTTCCATCTTCGTATCCTGCTGATGTTTCAGCGGTTAGAGTAACTAACACTCTTTCAGCATTTTCACTTATTGTTTCATTAGGTCCAACAGTATCAATCTCAAGTGATCGTGTACCCTTTAAATTTAAAACATATGATTCAGCATTTTCATTTCTATTATTTGGATTTGGTTCGGTAGGTTGGTCTTTACATCGTATGTATACGCTGTTTTCTTTATCACTTTGCAATCCATCCACACTTCCAGAACAAGTGTATACTAATTGAGCATTTACATCAGAAGCATCCATATCACAAGTTAATCTATTAACTGCTCCCAATTCAGTCATCTTTGTATAAGTCAAATCTGTTAAACTCCAAGCACATTCTGCAGGTTCATTTGTATAAACATTCAAAGGTATTTTTGTGTTATTGAATGCAATTGGCATGTCTTGTGCAGGATCAGTCGATAAAATTAATGGAGGAGTGGTATCTAATGTTTTTTCAACGCAGAATTTGAAACTTAAAATTCCTTCATTCTCATTTCCATTTTTATCTTGACATCTTACAGCTAATTCATACTCTTGTTTATTTTCAAGTGCAAGTGTTTGATTTTCTGTTGATATTAATTGTGAAGCTTTCATTACTTGTTTATGAGCTTTTTTGTATAATGTGCTTCCTCCAAAATAAAATTCCATTTCATCGAATGTTCTTTTTTTAGTGTAATCAAGTTTACATTGTGAAGCTTCGGTTGTATTTACTCCAAATGAAAATTCAGCGAATGCAGGTATGCATCCTGTTTGTGTATTTGAAGTATATCTTACAAACACTCCTCTATCTGGAGGACTTATTGTATTATCTGGAGTATAAATATATCCTACAGATAATTCTTCAGCTCTAGGTTCTATTTGAGGAGGATTAACATCATTTTGATTTACCCACACACAAAGTGCCTCACCAGATTTTTCATCATTAAGAAGTTGACATCCTTGTCCCAAACTTCTACATTGATAATCTGAGCAAGGTAAAATTCCTTGAGCATTACATTTTTCACAATCCTTTCCACCTTTTGGTGGTTGCCATACCATTCCATTAAATGCTGCACTTCTTTCAATATCATTTTTATATAATGCAGCAAAAAGTAATGCAGCTGCACCAAGAGAAGTTAAAAAAGCATATCCTGGAGTAAGTCCAATTGCTTGAAGTGTAGGTTGAAGTACAGTTCCAAAACCTAATGCAGAAGTTACACCTTGCCACATTCCTTTATCGCTTTCAGAAGCATATTGAGAACCAATTCCTGCAGTAGTAGTTCCAAGAGCCCAAAGCCCAGTTACCCACATGTCTGTTTTTGCTTGTTCTGTATTTGATTTACAATATCCCTCATAACAATTATCTCTTTCTCCACAACCTAAACAATCATTATCAGTATCACAAGTAGGAAATGCTCCTTGAGCAAGTTGTGATCCGGCCTTACCTTCTTTTCCACATGTTGGGGGGGGAGTTGCAGTACATGCTGTAGGTTGACATGCTCCATTACAACAATAGCTATTTATTGCACAACTTGGAGTTGATCCGCAAGTACATGGTTTACCAGTTATTTGAACATTTGGTGCACATGCATTTGGATCTGTAGGAGCAGGTGCAGGAACAGCAGGTGCTGAGGGGTTACCTTTACATTTAGCAATTATTGGATGATTAGAAGGACTAGCACTAGTTAATGGAACTGTCCTTGCTGTCCCAGGACCTTTAGCTAATTCATAATAAGAAAAAGAATTTACATTCAGACATTTATAACAATTTGGTTCTCCAAAACTTTCATAACCTGTGGCACAAGTTTTTCCACTTACAACTCCTGTAGGAGCTGGAGGACCAAACGGAGAATCAGCAGGTACCTCTGCGGCAGTAGGTATTTGCGCTGTAGGGGCTAATATTTCAATTTCCTCCCCAGTCGCACTCACCACTCCAACTTCACTTCCAACAGCGTATCCAATTGCCACAATTCCAATTACTAAAATAAATATTTGCATTAATGCAACTTGCCCTTTCTTACCAAAAATATTTTTTATTTTCATTTTTTTAATTTAAAATCCCATTCCACTTTTTGATTTAGTTGAAACTTTATAATCCTCTTGTTTTGTTTGTTGTAAATATCCTTCTTTTCCAATATAATTAACCTTATACCCACAATCTCCCATCATTTTTGTTTCTAATCTTTTCATCTCAACCCAATTATTCTGGAAATTTCCATCATTATCAAAACAATAATCACTTTTGCCTTTCAATTGTGCATCTCCCATAGTCCATAATTTTTCAACATACTTTGCAGTACAAGTTTCAGTAGGTAATGAACAGAATTGTTCAGCTTCAGTTCCTTTTCCAGTAACACTTGAATTTGTTGCATCATCTACCCAGAATTGTAATCCTGGAGCAAACTTAGGCATACAATGTATTTTTCCATCTCCTTTCCACACACAATCTCTTCTATCTCCATTTTCACAATCATCTTGATTCGGTTGAATTACACAATCCTGCCATCTATTAGCACGACACGCAGCAGTCAAGTATGGTCTATTAAATCCATCAGTTTGTGTTTTTGCATTATCGATTGAAGATTCAATACAAATTTCCTGTCTAAAATCTGCGCAAGGTTCTACAGTCACTTCATTATTATAACACACCATTCTAAAGTATCTGCTTCCTGGAAGATTTTGAGTATCCACATTTGCATTACTAAATTCATAAAGCATTTCTCCAGCGTCATTTACTTTTATATTACTCACACCTTTATCTTTACTCACTGTTGGATTTGAAACAGCACACCAAGTTTCTCCATGTCGATATTCTTGTCCTTCAAAATTACAACTCAAAGAAACACATTTAGCATTATCTTTTTTCTCCTCTCTGCAAGTGCTTCCCTCATAATAATCACACTTTCCACATCCAGCTTCGTTAGCATTACAAATTGTTTCCGATTTCAAATAAATTTTTTGCCAATAAGCATTAGTAGCCATATCATTATTTGGAAGAGGTGCATTTTCCTGCATGTAAATATTAGCAACATTTCCACAAGAATCTAAAAAATAAACTTCATCTTTATCCTTAACACAAGTTCTTTTACTTGTAGGATTACAATTTGTATTTAAATTTTTATTAGTACACAATAAACCTTCATGAAATGATTTTGCATCTTTTTCTGAAAGTGCGTCACAATCTTTTTTTGTAAGCATTTTACATGTAGGCACAAAATCTTTTGTGAACACACATGCTCCCATCGCATCACTTCTTGCACTTTCTATACAAGCAGTTTCATCTTTTATATCCTGTCTGAAAATTATATTCAATCCATATAATGTAGATAATTTATTACATCTTACCCCTGTAACAAATGCAGCTTGATTTCCAATTAAACAACATCCTAAATCACATTCTTTGTTTTTATCTGGAGTGCCTTCTTTCCATATTCCACCTTTCTCATTACACAATCTTTTTGGAGTGTTAGGCATACAAATTCCTTCAGTTGTATCTATACAAGTTCCAACGCTGCAATAAGATGTTGATTCACAGGCAGTGGGTTGAACTTTCAAATCATTACTTGTATCGCATTGATTTTCAGGTAAATCTTGACACCATGCTCCAGAAGTGCTTCTTTCACAACAAAAAGATGTTTCAGCAGCATAAATTCCAGAAATTAAGAAAATTCCAAATACAAAAACCATTCCAAAAATTAAATTTTTCTTAGTCCCCATTTTTTATTAAAGTCCATATCCTGGAGGCATAGCCAAGCTTCTCGAAGCGAATTGGAACATCTCTCCCGAATTTCTATTTGTTAATGTATAAATTGTTGTGCCATCGCTATTAAGCATTTTTTCAACTTTTACATCATGATAATAATCCATGTAAGTGGTTGTTTCCGAATCTCCTAATGAAGTTTCAAATTCTACTATTGAATTTGCAATCGCAAGAAGTTCATAAATATTATTATTCACAGATATATCTATTGTTTCAAACTTTTGTGGTTGGTCCTTATTAATAGTCATATCTATATTAAATTTTAAATTTATTTTTTTAGAAGTTATTTCCATATTTGAATCTTTTACTCTTAAGTCAACAGCATATCCTCCAGCCGCAAGATTATTTTTCAAATCTTCAAAACACTTATCACTTTTTGCTTTCAAATTATCCTTTAATTGATTTGCGAAAGAAGTTATTAACATCGGCTCTTGCACCACGCATAATTTAGCATAATCAGAAGTATAACATAAATATTTTACATTTGAATTTTTATAAGCAATATAATGCGTAGGATTCATTTCTCCACCCTGAATTCCAAGCTTATTTACCGTCGTAGTTATATCTGCTTGCATACATCTACTCATATATTGTGAAGGATTTTCAGCAATACTTTGAGATGTTGGACCAGAAGTTTTAGGCACAACCACAAATGCAATTATTGCAGCCGCAATAATTACTAAACCAATTACAATAAACACAGAAACCTGAGCTCTTTTATTTTTTAAAAACCCCTCTTTTCTTTCCCTCTTTCGCATTGTTAAAGTACTCATTTTATGTTTATAAATATTTCATTGTTTCTATTAATTAATTTATTTTTCATTTGATAATTTTATCCACCATACTAGGCATTACTTCTATAGCACAATCTGAATTTACATTTTCAAAAATATCCTTACATTTTATGTAATATGTTTTTCCTTTGCTCCATGTTGTTGAATGAGATTTTGCAAACGCTCCAGAAGTTATGTCTAGTGAATCACTTGCATTGTAATCAAATCCGCATAAAGTTGTTTCATTTGTCGAAGCCTGACACGCAGCGTCTTCATTTGTAATTAAATTTAATTTTCCAGAACTCACCCATGCTCTTTGTACGATTGGGAAACTTTTATCCACATCTACCATAAGCTTCACAAAATTTTGTGCTGAATTTCCAGTTGGAAGAGCATTATCTGTACATTTGAAATAAATTGTATGTGTTCCATTTACTCTTGGAATTTTTTGAGAATGAACATTAGTTCCTGTGGTTTTCATTATCCAGTCAACTTTATTTTCATTCAATCCCCATGAACAAGTTGATTTTCCTTTTTCTGCCCCTCCAGATGTTGCAAGATTAAATGTAATATCAATAGGCTCAGCGTTTGCAGATATTTTTTCCTTTGCAATTGCAGCATCAAGTTCAAGAGGTTTTACTATGTTGTTATACTCAAAATCAATTTTATCTATTTTTAATTCTCCTTCTGAACCATAAACATCATATTCAATTGCCTGTCTATTTTCATTTCCTACAGAATCATTACATTTAATATAAAATTTATTTTCTCCAGGTGTAATATCTGTTAATGTTGTGCTTAATCCAAATCCTTTAAGTGAATCACGCATAGCCGATTCTCCAGAAGTAAAAATTCCTCCTCCAGAAACCATCTCGCTGAAAAGTGCATTTTCATTATTTTTTATCCAAGCACAATCTGCCTGTTCATTTATCCACATCATTAAATTAAGAGAATTTTCAGTGTAATTCAAATAATGTCCAGAGGTTGGTTCAAAAGTTGTAACATCGCTTCCAAGATTTACTGCACTCAAATCCTCTCCCATTCCCATACAGAAATTAATTGCATATTCTGTAGGTGTAGGATTTCCAAAAATATCTTCACATCTTACATACAATCTTATGTCCTCTCCATCAAGAGCTGAAGCATAAGTTTCTGTTGCAAGTAAATCTTGCATTGAAATATTAAATGTATGAATATCTGTATAATAATTTTCAGCAGTCGAATAAGCCATTGCATCAAAATTTGCAGTAGTTTTTACATCCCATTTGCATTGTGCATATTCAGGAACATCCTTCCCATTTTGTGTGTTTGTTGTATTCAATTTAAAATCAAGTTTATCATATTGTGAAATACATTTTTTATCTGAAGTCGTAGTTTTTTCATCAGTTATTGTAATTCCCTCGCCAATTTTTTCATCAACCGTAAATTTTTCATCCAAACTCTCAGGTATAAATCTAATGAAAGGTGATTGTGCATCATTTTTCTTTGCAATACATTTAGGATTTTCTTCTTGGCCTTCGTTAATTATCATACAATTTGTTCCCAAGCTTTCACATCTATATTTTGTACAAGGAATCATTCTGCTTTCAAAATCTTCATTACACTTTCTACACGTCGCATCATCCACACCTTTAGGTGGTTCCCAAGGTTTACATTGGAAGGTTATGTGACGAGGTTTTGTTTTTCCAAAACCATAACTTGAAATAAATATAAGAGCTGCTGCAGCTATAAGAGCAGTTGCCCAACCATAATAAGGAATCCAACCATATGCTATCATATATCCTATAAATGCTCCTTCTAATGCCCCCACTCCCATTGCAACATAAGTTGCATCTTGCCCAAGACCAGCACTCTTTGCAATAAGTGCTCCAGTCACACCTCCAATTATTGCTCCTACTGCTATCCAAGCAATTCCCCCAAAAAGTGAAGTGCCTAATTGAGCTTGTCCCGCACCACCTGCGGTATTTGCAGCAACAACGTTTCCGGCTGCAGTACTAGCTACTTTTCCTGCAGAGACAGCTGTTCCAGCTTCTGAAAAGTATGTCGCCAGCCAAGTTCCTGCATAAGCTCCTTCGACACCAACTTTAAAACCTACTAATAAACCACCAACACCTCCAGCAATACCTCCTATTATAGACAATGCATTATAATCAATATTTGATTTTCCAGGATTTTCAATATTAGAACTTCCAAATTTTTCTAAAGGTTCATTTCCAGACATTTCTGCAGCCTCTTCACTATAATCTTGAGGTTCAACAACAGAATCATTTCCTTCAGGAGGTTGTTGAAGTTGATTAAATCCTTCAGAATATTCTGCATAATTAAATAATGCATTTAATTCGTCCACAGTATTATAATTATTCGTGAAATCTTTTGGAGGTCCTCCAGCAGAACCAATTTTACTATCTCCAGAATAAGCTCCCTTATAATTAATATAATTTCCACAATCTCCCATATTTACACATAAATCATTCATTTGTTTATTGTAATCCCCGGTTTCACATCCTAAATTATAAGTTCTTGTCCACAAATCTGCACCCATAAGAGTTTGTTGCCCTTTAACATAAACTACAGGGCAAGTTATCTGAACACTTTTACAAATTGCGTTATTTGTTTCCTGTGTACTCTTATATTCTTCTGGATTTGTAATTGAATTTCCTAAATCAAATCCTCTCGGATATCTTGGAGCACATAAACTAAATTCAAATCCATCTCCTAATTTTGCCCCAGTCATCCAACAATGTTTATTTGCAATACAAGTTGTTTGTAATTCCTCTCCCTTATATTGACTATTATATGCTGTGCATAAACTTGCTTCATTCATAACTAATTGAGCATTTGTAAATTGCTGAGCTGTTCCTTCATTTATTATTGTTTCCTGACAAACTTTATCTCTATAATTACTATGATCTTGCACCGAAACTTTTCCATCAATACATTGCATTAAAAAATGTTCGCTTCCAACAGAATCTTTTCCTTCTCCAACATGAGTATTATCGTATAAACACCAAGTCTCTCCATTTTTTCTTGTTTGTTTTGTTGGCTGTCCATTCACATAATTTGCAGGTGCATCTTTACACTCTAAAACTCTACAAACAAAATCTCCAATCTGAGGTTCATTACTTCCATCAATTTTTGAATCATACTTATAACATGCACTTCCTCCAAATCTATTACAATTTCCACATTTTTTTGTATCGCTTCCAGTACAAACCTCACTTCCAGTTTTTATATAACCCCAATAATCTTTATCATTAATTTTATCTGCATCATATATATTTGCAGGATTTCCACAAGTATCAATAAAATAAACTGCATCATTCAAACACATTGTCTTTTCAGTTGGCTTGCATATTGTGCTTAACTTTTCATTTGTACATAATAATCCTCTTTTGAATTGTCCTTTTCCAGCAGCACACTCTTCCTGGCTTAAAAATTTACAAGTGCTTACCAAACTATCCGTAATCACACAAGCTCCCTTTTCTTTTGTATAAAACCTTGCCACACATTGTGCTTCATTTTCTCCTCCAATAAATTGAGGAGCAATTCCCTGCGCAATTGCAAGAAATCTACATTCTATCTCATTTGCAAAAATTGGGCTTTTTCCAAGTATACAACATCCAGTTGTACAACCCCTAACGCCTGTGCATTTTTCATTTTCCTGCCAGCTGATATCTTTTTTCTCTTCATCACTTAATCCTCCAGTACAACTTTCTTCAGTAGAAAACTTCATACAAGTTCCTTTTTGAGAATTTACACAACATCCTCTTTTACATTCTGCAGTTTGCTCACACGCAGTTGGAATAGTTTTACCCTCTTCACATGTTGTAGTATCTGTAGAAGCAATTAATTGACAACTCGCTCCCAATTTTGTTTTCAAACAGCAATATGGTTTTAAATTGTTAAGAGTCTCAGCAGTTGTCGCATCTGCTGCAGAAACTATTCCAATTTGTTTAATTTCAATAACGGCAATTAACAATCCAATAGATTTTCCAAGTAATCCTTTAACAGCCTCTCCAAAATCATTTTTTACAACTAAATTGTTTTCTTGTATATTTCCCCGACCAATAATATAACTCTCCGCAGGAGTCATATTTATCAATAATAAAATTTGCACTGCTACAATAATCAAAATTCCAATACTTGTTTTTTTATTTATCATTTTATTTTATATTCATTTTCTCCGAGGTCTTTTCCAAAGAGCTCATTTTATTATTAAATTCCCGGTCTTGAAAGGCATCCTTTCGTAGCCAATTTAAAAATTTCTCCTGAATCTTTATTTTCTATTCTATAAATTGCAACTCCATCGCTTGTTCTAAATTTTCTTATATAATTATCAGGATAAGTTAATTGATATCCTACAACCATAAAGTTGCAGAATTCTGCTTCCTGTGATAAAATTTGTTGAGCCACGAATGCTAAATCATATAGTTTTGTTTCTTGACTAAATGTAAGTTTATCATATGTTTTTGACTGTCCATTTTGAGTGAGTCTTATTATTCCAGTCATTAAAATTTTTGCTTTACCTGGAGAAATTTCAACATCAAATCCCTCACCATAATTTGCATCAACAGTATATCCTGAACTTTGAAGTTTCTTTGTTTGCTCATTAAAACATATTCTCACATCGCTTTCAATATATTTTTTTAATTCATTTTCCGATTTTTGTATAATCATTGATTCTTGCACCACACATGGTTGATAATAAGCATCGGTATAACATAAAAAAGAAATGTCTGAAGATTTGCTTTCATCATCAAATTTAAATGTTCTATTCAATGGATTTTCAATAAATCCTCCCTGTGAGGCAATTAATTTTATTCCTTCATTTATTTTATCTTTAAGGCAATCTTGTAATCCTGCTTGAATATTTTCTTCAGGTGTTGCATATTTTGGACCAGAAGGTATTATAATATCCGTTTTTAAAATCATGTACAAAGCTATAACTGCAACTAAGATAACTCCAATAATTATAAAAATTGCTACCTGTCCTCTTTTGTTTTTCATTTATTTTCTCCGAGGTCTTTCCCAAAGAGCTCTTTTGTTTTCCACCATCTTTATTTTATGTATTTCATGCTTTATATTTATTTATTTTTTACTTCTTAACAAAAATGTTTGGAAGTATTGTTGTTTGGCATATCGAATCCACATTTCCAAACACATCCTTACATTTTATATAATAAGTATTTCCTTTTGTATAACTTATACTATGTTCTTTAGCAAATGCCCCTGCAGTCATATCTGTTCCATTATTTATATAATCAAATCCGCATCCAATTACACTATCTACTTTACATTCTGCATCTTCATTTGTTCTTATTTTTAATTTTCCAGCATCAGTCCATATTCTCGTGATGTTTGGAGCCAAATTATCCAAAGATATTTTAAATATCACTGAAGTTTTTACAGTATTTCCAGCTCCATCAAGACAATCAAAATAAATTGTCCTTTCTGGATTATTAGTTTCTATTGGCATTTGTTGTTTATGCTGATTTGAATTACTTTCTTTCATTCCAGCTCTAAATCCAGTAGTAGAAGTTCCCCAACTACACGAAGCCACCCCATCTCCATCAGCCCCCCCAGAAGTTTTCAATCCAACTTCTATAGATACCACTTCAAGATTAGTTTTTACTTCCACAGAAGGTGTTGTAGTATCTAATTCCAATTCATTAAATTCATCATTATATTTTAGATATGCAGAATCAATTGTCAACGCTCCTTGAGAACCATAAAGCACATATTCTGTAGGTTCACGATTTACATCCCCCGAGCCATCTGCTTTTATTGTCTGACATTTTATATAAAATTTATTTTCTCCTGCAATAATATCTGTGAATGTTGTAGTCAACAAATATCCATTAAAATCTTTAGTTCCTGATCTTGTAAATATTCCTTCCATAACTTCATAATCCGCATTCTCATCTCTGCTCCACTTACATTCAGAATCTCTATCAATCCACATGTTCACATTTTTTGTAGTTGTATCTGCAGCAACATAACTTTCAGAAACAGGGTCGAAAATTGTTTTTGATTTATCCACTAGCAATGGAACATCTCCAAAATCTACACATGATTTTATTATATATTCTTGTAGATTTGAAATTTCAGCAAAATTTTTACATCTTATATAAATATTAAAATTATTATCATCAATATTTAATCCAGAATATTCCTCCGAATTTAATATATCATCAAGCATGCTAAATTCAAAAGTATGTTCAACTACTGCAGGACCTTCATCAATAAAACCAGTCATTGCATCATAATTTGCGGTAGACTGCAAATCCCATTTACATGTAGAATATTCATCTTTGTTCAAAGTTGCTAAATCTTTCAATTCTTTTGTATCTAAAACAACCTTAACATTATCATATTGTGAAATGCATTTATTATCTGATGCTTTCAATTCCGCTTCAGTATTATCTGCATTTGAAGTATATTTAAATTTACTTTCATCAATTCCTCCCTCGGCAAGCACAATTACTGGAGAGGTATCATCTTTATTTACAACATCGATACATGGAGGATTTTCATCAGTTGTTCCATCATTAAACACTCTACAATTCTTTCCGAGGCTTTCACACCTATATTTTGAACAAGGTTTATACCAAAGTGCATTACATGCTGAACAATCTCCAACAGCAGGAGGTTCCCATGGTTTACATTCATAAGTAACTGATCTTGGTTTGCTGGGGCCAGTAATTTGAAAACCCTCTTGTAGACTTATTTTTATATTTACATTGAATGCAGATTGTATAACTCCTTTCCAAAAAACAATTAAAAAAGAAATAGGAAAAGTAACTACATTAATATAAGCATAAATCCATGCAAGCACGCTATAGCCTGTATATTCCCCGTTTTTCAAAGCAGGATTACTTGAATCAGCAAATGCATTAGCCATGTCTTTCTTAAATCCTGCCATACTAATTCCTTTATCAAACTTCAACACTCTCTCACTTACATGCCCTGATATATCTCCAACATCTTCTGTTGTAGTATCAATTATATCCTCCATTCCTGAAAGCGGGTCAACTTGTTGACTTAAAGTTGGTGTAGCCCAATCTATATATTCTTCCCATTTCGGCAAACTTGAAGGAATGCTTCTCGCTCTATGATCTTTTGGTCCTCCAGTTGAACTTATCCATCCCCCATCATTTGTTCCTATTCCGGCATAATTAACTTTTATTCCGCAATCTCCAATACTTGTGCAAACACGATTCATCTCCTCTCCAAATCCTTTATCTTCGCAACCTCCGTTCGCTTTATTTTTCCATTTAAAATTTTCCTCAATATAACTAACTTTACAAGTTATAGTTCCAGCTCTGCAAGTTTCAGTTCTTATTTCTGAATTTGTTTTTCCAGAATCTGTTGTTGTGGGGGCAGGAGCTGTTGTTCCAGTTTCTTCTGTACCTGTTGCAGTTGTCGCAATTCCAAAATCCATTCCTCTTGGATATCTTGGCACACATAAAAAAACTGCAAAATATTTATCAATAGTTCTATCCAGTATCCTACAATGAGCATTTGCCACACAAGCCGCTCTCAATTCCTCATTATTTTTATATTTAGAATTATAAATTAAACAACTTGTTGCTTGATTAGGAACTAGCAATGCTTGTTTAAATTCTTGTGCAGTTCCAGCATTTATCGTCGTCTCCTGACAAACCTGATCCCTCATCAAACTTTGGGTAATTTGCACCTCTCCATTTACACATGCCGCAAGGAAATGTTCGCTTCCAACCGGATCAACACTTGCG